>JABAOF010002236.1_pt1 | contig 58123 bp, 59 predicted proteins | sample 7062171 | NCBI WGS metagenome assembly JABAOF01 (sample SAMN14538628, study PRJNA623070) | marine sediment metagenome | biome: marine biome [ENVO:00000428]; feature: marine pelagic biome [ENVO:01000023]; material: deep marine sediment [ENVO:00002113] | place: India: Gulf of Khambhat ... | reverse complement strand
TAGCGACTGACGCCCGTTACCAACGTCCAACCCTTCTCTTTCAGTCATCGACCTCGCCTCTAAGGATTATACGTGCGTAGGCATGCATGGTTAATGTGTATATGCCTTAAGCGCGTCATTCGTCTCTCTTGGAGAGTTCCTTGCGAACCAACACACGCAATATCCCATAATAAGCCGCCGCAACCAACCTGGTTTGCGGATGCCCGCGCGTTTCATGGTTTTTGCCGTTTAAGATAGGCAACTGTAAATAGTCTGCCATCTTCTAGGCGAATATTTTGAACGCCCACGAGTTCCCATCCACCTTTCCCTAAATCATTTAACTCATCTTGGATGCTTTCGATTCGGGGTTTTCCTTCCGTTATGAGACGACCTGCGTGAACTCTTGTCTTTAGCGGAAGCACTTTGTACTCCCACTGTATCAATCCAGTCACACCTCAGACATCAATAATGCTCAATGAAACAGTAATTATACCTTTGCTTGCGTGCGCTACTGGAAAAGACAAATAAGCTGGAAAAATTGAAGGGAATACTGTGTCATTGATGTCTGTTTGCTTTAAGAAAAAGCTGTTTATTAGTAATGCGACTGGTGATGAAGTGGTCAAGGTTTGCCACGATGTTCTGAAGAGTATGAGTTTAAAAATTTTGAAAGAAGAGTCCACCAAGGAAGGGCAGACAACCGTCTTTGCAGGAGAAGGTGTAGTTGTGCCCTTGATGACCAAGGCTTTGCTGTCTCCCCTAGGGCTAGACAGCTACGTCCAAGCAGCCCAAAGATCTGGTGTACACATTGTAATCTCCCCCAGCGAGAAAGGAACTCATTTGTACGCCTGTGGACTTGCGCTCGACGAATTGACTGGGAAACTGGAGAGATACACACGCGAAGAACTTGCGGAGGAAGTAACAGACATACTAGAAGCATGGGACTTTGAAAATAAATTCATTCAGAAAATCTTGACAAGATTTCCAAAGGTCAAAGAGATAGAATAATATCATTCGCGCATACGCAGAGAAAAGCTGCAATTCGTGCGCGCATACATGCGGCTCATGATTAATGGACATCTATGGATAAAAAATAGGAAATAGATGGTCTTCAGTGTTTCAAGTGCTTATTTCTTGAGGCTGATTTCCATCGTCGAGACGTTTCTTGGGTTACCGCCTTCTCTTGGGGGTATTTCTTCAGTTCCGATTGAAATTGCGTGTATTTTCATTTCCTTGAAGAATCGGTTCCTGGTGATTTCAGCGACGTCAACAGCTGTGCTGATAGCGCGGCCGCGTGCTTTTAGTGTCACTTCGGTTCCGTTGCCCATGTTAAAAGCGGTGATAACGGCCATGACATAATTCATTGGAGGTTTATTTCCAACGTAAACTATATTCTGGTCTTTGCTAGCTTTGGAACGAGTTTTGGGGCTCTCAGCCGCTTTTTCCTTTGCTGCTTCTTTGTTTTCAACTTCAGATTCGTCGTTGCTTTTTTGTTCGTTTTTTGACATACAATACACCTCCGTCTTTTAGATTTTCGTGTGCTACTGTTAATTTTGGAAGCTGTTAGGCTACGCTTGCACTAGCTCACCTATTGCGAATCGGTTTCCAACACGTGTTATTCTAAATTTAACTTGTTCCCCTTGCTTAGTGTTTGGCACAAATATGACGAAGCCTTCGATTCTTGCGATACCGTCGCCTCTTCTACTTATGTCCTCGATTTCGGCTTCGTATTCCTTGTCAACTTCAACTGGCTTCTTCTGGTTGAATCCGTATCCTCTGCTTCCACCGTATGAATATGACATTCTTTCACCTCACTTGATTTGTCAGCTAGAAGTGGTCAGAAAAAGCAAAACCGTCGTTTACCGTTCTACCCTTTTCAGAAAGCGTCTAACTGCTACCCTTGCTACGCCAGTCCGCCTTATTAACCTTTGTATGTTCACTATGTTGCAGATCACAGCCCGATTTTTCGGGCTCAGACGTCATGTCACCGCGTGCTCTGCGAACGTGTTCAAACGTGTGGTCGTGTGCTTCGTTGTCTATTCTCTGCAAAAGTTCAACAAGCCTTTTTCCTTCTCTTTCTAGTTCTGTTTTCGAGACAGTGTCTTGCATTGGGCAAAGATCATCCACTACTAGTCCTTCTTTTTCGCTGTAAATCACCGGATAAATTCGACATCCCAAAGGTCTGTACCCATAGATTTGGCAGCGACATTTTTCGGCGTCATAGAAAATGCATAGTCCGTGGGGATTTTTCAGTCTGGCAAAGCCGTAGCTGTCGTAGTGGATGAACTTCTGTCTTTCATGACCCAATCTCTCTAAACGTTTAATGTCTGTGTTTGAAAGCATCATTTCCGTTTGTTCACAGCAAACTCCGCAATGGGAACAGCGCATGAGCAGATTTACTCTCTCCTCCCTTAATGTCTTTATGGCCTGCACGATTGATGGAAAGAACTTCTCATGCATGCCTGTCCAGTGTACACAAAAGGTTTTTACCCCTACGAGCCCAAAAAAGTATCCATGAGGGCTATTGACACAAAGATTCTCGACGAACTGGAGATGCTTTATGGGGACAAAGACTGCTTCTACCCACTGCGCGAGTGGTTTGGGACCGCAGAGGTACACTGGGCTAATCTGGAACGTCTCTTCACGGTTGCAGATTATGCAAAGAAGCATGATCCTTCCATAGCTGAGAAGATAACTGCGTATAACAAACGACTTGTTGACCTATTTCACCAAACCAAGGATTCTGCGAGTGGGTGGGAGTCTAAGCACAAAGAAAAACGCGGACTTTCTACCGAGGATTATGTAGAGGCTACAGATGAAAGTTGGGATGCACTCGATAAATGGACAATCACCCAAGAAAAACTACGATGTCTAATTTTAGAATTTATCAGATTTCTGTACTCTGTCATCTTAGAAATGTGATACTGTGGGCGTTCTTTTGTTTCTTTCCTTTCAATGAGCTCTTTGCTTGCTAAGTTGGGAAAGGCACAGGAAAGCTGGATTCAAGTAATAGACCTATTTTATTATAATGTTTTAGAAATTCTCGGAAGCATGCGCGCGCTTCCCAACTTTTCTGCGACATGCTCATGTCTATGCTGTAGATGTGAAGTAGAAAAGATCCGGGTTCTTCTCCAGATACTCTACATACAGATCTACCAGTCCCCTCAGCTTTGCCAGCCTCATAGTGGCTTCGCCGACCTTCACCGTTTTCATTATTCCTCGATCAATACATGGCCTTGTCAATTTAGCGAAATCTGGGTATGGACCAACATCCCACTCCCACTCGCTCTCAGGATGCTGCTCAACAAACCATTTCGGCGGTGTGATCTTCTCCAAAATACGATCCGGAAACCGCACCCGTTTCTCGGCGAGATGCATCGCTGTACATCGGTCTAAACCCACACCGATGAGAAGGATGGAACCGTCGAGCTCGAGCAGTCGATGCCACCCTTCCGACAACACCTCTGCTTGTGGACCGAACGCTGCAATTGACAGGCTTGGATGTCGTCCACGAACAACCCCCCTTCTCTTCCGGAACGTCTCTGGAATAATTCCTGTTGTCACGGGAGTCGTGTCAGGATCGTACGGTAGGATCTTGAACAACCAAGAAATGCCTAGAGAGACCATTTCGGGGGTTCTCTTGTCTTTAGACAAATTTGCTGAATGGGTTGACATCACCACGTTTCCGTGCTTTCCAACAGTCTCCAGCAAGGCATCAATCACGGTATTAGCTCCACCCTCAACATGACCAAAACTGCTCAACGAGCTGTGAACACCAACCATATCGCCGTTCTTCAAACCTAGCCTCACTAGGCCAGCTTTAATGTCCTCTTTCCTCACAAGAGGCTTGACCTTCTCATTTGTATCCATGCACGAGTCCCATTTGGATTGAACATGATCCTTCGCTAATAAACTCTGCGCGACCAGCGCGCGCTGCAAAAGTTAAAAGAACCATGGAAGAACAGCCGACATGAGATGCGAGCGCGCGAGCAACATCTTTTATACTAATAATGAGGAGATAGGGGTCTGGTATTGCGCACGCGCAAAATGGTGAAAGAATTGGAGGAAAAGGGTAATTCTAGCGACGGAGAGTTTTGGAAGCGGAAAATTGAGGAACACTGGATAATATTTGTTACCGTCATTATTGGTTGTGTCGCCGCTGTCGCGGGAGCGCTGCTGGTGCTTTTTTGGTTCATTGAAACTTCTCCCGTTGGAGCGATGGGCACCGCCACCATCGGAGAGTGGACTTTAGCGTGGATTTGGGAGTTTTTCATATTTCTACTATTGTGGGAATTATTGATTGTCGGGATACCTGTCGGGGTTGCTTTAGGCGTGGGATGGTATTTCTGGTGGAAGAGATTACCAGCTGAGGAGAGAGTGGAGTTTAAAGGCAGAATGGGGGGTCGGGGAACCGCTGAAGGTGGGGGTTTTGGGTTCGCTATGTTCATTGCGTATTCGATTTACATGTATCTCACTGGAGATTTCTTCACCCAATTTGGAGACCATCCCTATAGCTATTGGGTGTATTCTTGGTTCCTCACTTTGGCTTGGCTGCTCGTAATTTTTGGTATCCCCGCAGCGATAATCCTGACCATTGTATACTTCAAAGTATGGCGCAAGAAGTAAGACATGCATAAACGCCTCAATCTGCATGTATGCCTAGGGCTTGTTCGGATTTAGTCAATCCCACGTGTTTGAGTTACTCTTCCCAAGCTACGTTTGAGAACTCAATCGCGTGAATAACTTTTTTATCTAGAAAATCGCTGTCTTCACATTCAAAAGTATACATTACGAAACCATCAAAGGCGAAGAAGTGCATTCTCTTTCTATGATAAATTATCTTTGGCTTTGCGATTTCTACAAGTTCCAAGAACTCTTTTCTTTTAAATTTCACACGATACGAGCTTGTGTGCTGTGCAGCCACAACTGCTGTGGTTGCTCCTGTAGTTGCCATTGCTCATCAACCTCTTAATCAGCGTAGACTCATCGTATTTTAGTTTTGAGTTTCAAATGTTCATGATGGATGAAGAAGAAGCTACTTCAAAGCGCGCAGTTTAAAACGTGTATACATTAATATGCGAGTCTGGAGCGACTGTGTTAAACTATAGGAGAGAGTGAAAATGTACATCCTAGGCGTACAGGGTTTCAGCCACGACACCTCAGCTTGTCTCCTAAAGGACGGGACCATCTTGGCTGCTGCTGAGGAGGAACGATTTGTTGGTGCAAAGCACACAGCGAAATTCCCGATACATTCTATTCTCTACTGTTTGAAAGAAGCGGGTATAACCTTAGGAGAGGTTGATTACCTTGCGTCTGGGTGGGCGTCACCTTGGGCTTTTTTTAAGAAAACGCTTGGTAATGTATTGAGAACCTCAAGGAAGTCCAAATCGATTGTTACAGAAATATTGGTCCCCTTCGTAACGATTCTCAATCACAATAGGGCTACGAAATTACTGAATCGAAAAATCGAATGCGTTGAGCATCATGTAGCCCATGCTGCTGGTGCGTATCACTGTTCTGGGTTTAAGGAAGGCATGGTCATGACACTCGATGGTCGGGGAGAAGCTGATTCTGGACTCTTAGGCTTCTATGACTCGAATGGTGTTCTTGATATCTACAAACACATGAAATTGCCAAATTCTCTTGGCCATTTTTATGGGGGCTTCACTGAGTACTTGGGTTTCAGGGCAATGAATGGCGAGGGAAAGGTTATGGGGCTAGCGCCCTACGGATCACCTTCTTACGATTTATCAGACATAATTGACTACAATTCGAATTTATGGTTAAATAGCGACTATTTTGGGGGAATAGCTATAGAGGTCGAAAAAATGGAGTTTCACCTCAAAGCCTTTTGTCATGATGAAAAACTGTTTACTAAGCGGTTTGGCAAACCGCGGAAGAAGGATGGGCGATTTAACAGGCGTTATAAAGACATCGCAGCTTCGGTTCAGGCTAAGGCCGAAGAAATTGCGTTGAAAATGCTCTCTGATCTCTCGAGTCAATATAATTCTCGTACCCTCCTTGTTTCTGGTGGTGTGGGCCTGAACTGTGTCATGAACGGGAAACTACTCCAATCAGACTATATCGACGATATCTACATCCAGCCGACTGCCAATGATGCAGGTGTATCAATCGGGGCGGCTTTCGATCTCTATCATAAACTAGGTTATAAGTCGGATTTCGTCATGGATCATGCCTTTTGGGGGCCCTCCTATTCCAACGAGTATATTAAGAAATATCTTGATGCACATGGCATTGACTATGAGGAACACGACGATATCGCAGGGGTATCGGCTGAGCTTATAGCTAAGGGGAATGTGCTGGCCTGGTTTCAAGGCCGAATGGAAATGGGTCCCCGAGCGCTAGGGAATCGTTCTATCCTCGCTGATCCCCGAAAGGCTGAGATGAAGGACATCTTGAACTTCTACGTCAAACACCGGGAGCCTTATCGCCCCTTCTGTCCGTCCCTCCTCGAAGAGGCTGCTGATGAATACCTCGAAGATGCGTATCCCTCTCCTTTCATGATCCTTACCTTCATGGTTAGAGAGAATAAGCAGAAAGAGGTTCCCGCTATTACTCATGTGGATGGAACGGCTCGACCGCAGACAGTCAGTAAGAAGAACAACCCTCTCTATTGGCGATTAATTAAATCCTTCGAAGAAGAAACCTCCGTTCCTGTCATTATCAACACCTCGTTTAACATTAAAGGCCAACCTATTGTACGCACCCCGCGGGACGCGGTGAAGACCTTCTTCAATACTGGGATAGAATACTTGTCTATCGGGAATTTCCTCCTTGACAAATGCCGTTTACCCGCAAATCCCGATCTTTAACCAGCATACGCGCGCATTAGATTCTTCAAATACTGGCAATGTTGACTAGAATCATATAGCAAAGCGCCACTGTTGCCCCGATAACTCCATATTTTGTCGCAGTTTTCTGCAGGTTAGTGACATTTTGCGATGACGGTTTTTTCAACACAGCAGTATAACACTTGATGATTGGCATGGAGAGTGGGAAGAGGATGAAAAAAATTAGCAAACGCCCGTATGGGAGTAAGCCAAAAACCGAATACACTAAAGGCAAGAGGCCTGCTAACAGAAACAAGAGTCCAGCGACAATAACGCCGCTCTTTTTTCCAAACTTGACAACAAAAGTGTGAACTCTCATTTGGCGGTCTATTTCATAGTCTCCAACGGCTTGAATGATGTGGCCACCACAGTGAATTAACATTAACGGAACGACACCCGAAAGAATCAATGAAACATTTGATCCTAATCTGCCATTTAACTCCAACCCCATCAAGAAGGGCATGAAGCCACCCCCCACACCTGAAATAATGAAGTCCACAATTGGCACAGTTTTCAACCTGAAGGGGGGAGCTGAATATGCGGCTCCAAACGCAAGATAGACAAGAAACATCAATGCAAGACTTGTATCAATAAAGACGACTAGGACCAAACATGATACCATTAGTATAAGGGAGAGGATTAACGCTGCGCGAGGTGCTATTTTCCCTGAGGCAACAGGCAAACTAGACTTGAACCTGTTTGCTTGATCTTCTTCTCTGTCGAAGTATTGATTCAAGATGAAGATGCTGGCTGTGGCAAGTGAGAAAGCAAACAATACAAGAATGAAATGATGAAGAGGCGGTAAACTTAGAAGAATGCTTCCGACGCAGAAGCTAAAAATCCATCCAATCCAACTCCTAACTCTCATAACTCTAAGGTATTCCATACTCGTTGAGAGCAAGCTGACTTTCAGAAAAGTTCTTACCACCTTAACGATTCTAATTTTATACTCTCATTAAATAACACTTGCTATCCTTACTGAAAGCTTCGCGGGCACCCACGCCAAGTGGAAAGAATTTCCTCTTTATAAGGCGATTTGAAAAAGAAAATCAAATTTTAATCCGCGTGCTCGCGTAAGGCAGCGTCAAATCTTAGAACTTGTTGAGGCTAAACACTTTCTCAATTGGTTTCTTTCTCTTCACATGAGGTGTCTCATCGGGATATCCAAGAGTCACGAGGGCTACAATCTTCCATTTATCAGGGATTTTTAGCAGTTGTTTCACTTGGCCTTCTTTGAATCCTCCTATCCAACATGATCCTATTCCCAAAGCCCAAGCAGCAATAACCATGTTCTGCAAGGCAATTGATGTTCCAACAATAGACCATTTTCTGTCCAAGAGCCCAGTCTTAGCACATCCTACAATGGTGACTGGAGAATTCTTGATATGCTTGGTGAAGTGCCATCTGGACAACTCCCTTTTAACCTCGTTATTGGTCACAACGATGAAATGCCAAGGTTGTCTGTTCATTGCTGATGGAGCCTGTCGCCCGGCTTCAAGAATCTTACGCAATGCATCCCCAGGAATCTCCTTCTGCTGGTACCGTCTAACGCTTCGGCGGCTTAGAATAATATCAACGAGATCCCTAGAATTTGTAAGTGTATCTGTCATAAGCACTTGGGTATCATCATGAATGTCTTTTTGAAGAGTGGGAGGGGAAGGGTTTTTTTCCAAGACAAATTTTCCTCCATCGATTTTAGTATGGCGCGTACGTATGATAATATGACATGCGTCATATTTATATAGTTGCCTACTTGAAATCTATTTGCAGAAGAATCTAGCAGGAATCTTTCATGTTTGTCACTGGTGACAAAGATAGAATTGGCATGGCTGTAGGTAATCCATACAAGAAAGACGGCAGAGTGGCAGTTGGTAGGGTGGCGAAGTTTAGTTCTTTGAAGGAAGCCATTCAAAGCTCTGTGAGTCTGATTGGGGGCTTCAATAAAGTTGTCCAACGGGGAGATGAAGTTTTGTTGAAACCAAACTTCAATACTGCAGATCCTCCACCTAGTTCCAGCGACCCTGATTTTGTTAAGGCAGTAATTGAGTTGTTGTATGAGCATGGTGCCAAAAAAGTTCTTCTCGGTGAATCTTCGATGCTTCGACTTTCAACTCGAAAAGTTTTGAAAGAAACAGGAATGCTGAAAAAAGCGGAGGAGGCTGGAGCAGAAGTTGTAATCTTCAATGAAGGGAAATGGAAAAGGGTGGCAACTGGTGGCACATATCTAAAAAATGTGAGTTTGCCTGAGACAGCGTTGGAATCGAAAAAAGTTGTTTATACATGTTGTATGAAGACTCATAGATTCGCGAAATTCACCTTCAGTTTGAAGTTAGCCGTCGGTTTCATGATGCCAAGAGAAAGGATACAGCTTCACATAAGGCATTTAGAGGAAAAAGTATCAGACTTGAATTTAGTTGTTCATCCACATCTAATCATTATGGATGGCAGGAAATGCTTTATTTCTGGAGGACCTGCAACTGGTGATCTTCGAAATCCAGGTCTAGTGCTAGCTTCCGGAGATAGAGTGGCTTTGGATGTCGAAGCTCTAAAGACAGTTGCAGCTTTTAAGGGTTCTAGTCTAAGGAATGATCCATGGAGTTACACTCAGATCCGTAGAGCTGTTGAGCTTGGGTTAGGTGTGAAAAATGAGCAAGAATACGAAGTTGTTGATAGCTAGATTCGTGCACACTATTTTAAATTTCCGAGTTTAAATCAAGGCATGAATCTGAGAAAGCACGTACGTGCATATCAAAATTTAAATGCTGTTTTCCGTCATAGACTATAATCATGCCCTTGATTGTGGCGGAAGATCTCGCAAAGAGTTATGGCAGAGTGGTCGCTGTTGATGGTCTGAGCTTGACGGTTGACAAGGGTTCTATCACTGGTTTGATAGGGCCTAATGGTGCAGGGAAAACCACGACTATTAAAATGATTCTTGGCTTGCTAAAGCCGGATCGAGGTCACGTAAAAGTTTTTAGTCAAGATCCTTGGAACAACACAGCAATACGGTCGCGCATCGGAGTGGTGTATGAAAAGGCTTTTTTCCCCTCTCACCAAGAAATTTTAGACTATCTGGAAAGGGTAAGCCGGATTTTCGGTGTTCCTGAATCTCGAGCCTTGGAGGTTTTAGGATTAGTGAACTTGCATGAAGCGAGAGATCGACCTATTAAGGCTCTTTCCGCGGGGATGCTTCAAAAGTTTGCGATCGCACATGCCCTGATTCATGAGCCTGAGCTGGTCATTGCCGACGAAATGACGGCGAACTTGGATCCCCAGGCAAGAAGTGAGCTTCTGGATTTGATTTTACGACTCCACAAGGACGAAAACGTTGCTTTTCTCCTTTCGTCTCACATCCTTCCCGAGTTGAGTCGAGTCTGCGACTCTGTAGCGATTATTAACCAAGGGAAAGTCTGGGCGTCGGGACAATTGAGTAAGTTATATGAGCGGTATGCTGTGGGAATTATTAGGATCTCCACCGATAACCCTGAAGCACTGGCCTCTGAGATCAAAAAGCTTGCGTACATCGAGAAATTGGACACTGACCTGCGAGGGATCTCGGTTCGAGTAACTGAAGGAATGGATGCGAAACTTTACGAGGACGCGCCTAAGCTGGCGAAGAAAATCAAAGTTAAAATCTTGGGAATTGAGACGGGAAGTGCCTCCTTGGAAGAGCTGTATCGGCTAGCGGTTCGCTCGAACGAAAAAGGGTGATGACCATTGGGAAAAGGTAAACCGTTTTTAGAGATTTTCGCGTCCGCCCTGCACGAGGACTATCGATTCCCAATTCTAGAAATCTTCGCGTTTCTCTATACGCTCGGCACATTTGTGTTTGCTAGCTTTGGAGCTTTCATCGCTCCTCAAACCGTCTCGAACGAATCCATCGCTTATACTTTGACAACCTCTCTTCTCGGGCTACCTCTCTTTATCTTCATCATTCTCATCTTCAAAAACGTTGCTTATGGTTTGGGAAGTGACCTCGAAAAAGGGATAATTCAATCCTACCTATCTTACCCCCTCAAGAGATGGGGAATTCTAACCGCAAAACTTCTCTCCGCACTGGGCGTCGCCCTAACTCTCTTTCTCACCATCCAGATTACAGCCCTTTACGTTTTGGCGCCAGACGTTATCTCCCCTTATTTAGGCACGGTGCTTCTAACATATGCCGCAACCTTAAGCCCCACTCTATTTATTGCGGGCATCATGCTCTTGGTAACACTGGCTCTTCGACGAGGTGGATTGACTATTGTTATCGGCATCGTCCTCTACTTCGCCCTGAACATAATCTCAAGTGTCGCCATGTTCGTTGCATTTGCGACAAACTCTCCCTTACCTCTTCAAATTATGTCGGTGATTGCCCCCAACGTTGTATTATCAAATTACTACTCGATAAACCTGCCCTTCGGCAACGAACTTTGGACTCCAGCTTTCTCGGAAGTGCTTCTCTTCATGGGAACCAGTTATGCGATTGTCGCGTTTCTCTTCTTCTTAGGCTACTACTACTTCATCAGGAGGCTTGGTTTATGAAACGATGGGTACTCCTCTTAGGTCGTGGAGGCACCGTTCTCCTGACCATAGGTCTAGCCTTGCTCCTCGTTTCGTTGATTCCCTCTGCTCAACTCGCTACTTCGGCAGGTTCGACCGCTATTCCTCCCGAATGGGTTCAAGATGTAGACGTTGAAACGATTCTAACACCTCAACAAGGATTGCAGATAACAATTGCAGCTAATGGCACCCTCGACGTCTACATCTTGGAAGTCAGCTCTCACGTCTTATACGAGTGGGTTGGTGACGACTTCTTGAACGTGTCGGATCTTGAAGAGTTTCTCGAAGCAAATCCCAGTTCAATTGGATGGCATGGTGAAGTCCGCAACGGAACCATTACGCATGAGTATGTCCCTACCAAAGTTACGAACGCTACTCTGGTCTTTTCCAATCCAAGTTCAGAGTATGTTCCAGTGGATTATGAAGTCTCCAAAACGAGTCGCATAGCTCCCGGAATGAAAGTTCGAAATCTAGCCCAATGGGCAATTCCGATAGGAGTGGTACTCGCCTTACCATGGTTTGTCCAAATGTGGAAAAAGAGACGCGGGTCAGGAACGTAACAATGATTCGCTGAATAGTTCTTGATGGATCCACATGCGCGCCCTTTCTTTGATGTTTTGGTTTTAATACTCAAGTCATTTAATCTAACCTTTAGGTGATGAAATGTTAGATATACCATCTATTTCAGCAATGGTTGCAGCTGCTGGAGTGATCGTGGATGTGGTTTTTTACCTTCTCGAGCTTAGGAACCTAATCAAACAAAGACAAACAGATTTGGTCACAAGGTTGTAGTCAATTATGGGCAGCAGTAGCCTCCTAGAAGTATGGGAGAAAACCCGAGATAGTCAATATAAGGACTTCAAGAGTTATGAGACACAATATGGCTTAAGAGAAGTAAATCAAATCGGCATATTCTTCGAAGGAATAGAAGTTCTTCTACACAGAAAACTCATCGACATTGACCTTGTTGACGACTTATTCACAGCACCAGTAAAGATGCAATGGGAAAGCATGAAGACCTTAGTAAAGGATTATGGAAAAGAGCGTGATCTACCAACAATATTTGAGTGGTTTGAATACCTCTACAATGAGCTGCAGAAACGAGAGCAAACACTACAAGGGCAATGATAATCCTTTCTTCCCGCGCAATTCCATTTTTCTGAATCATATCCGTAAAAACTTGAAAAAGTTTTAACTACATTCAGAAGAACATCGTATACTCAGATGAGGTAGCGATGAGTGAACTAAAGATTCGTGCACTGACTGAGAAGGATTTAGACGCAGTTGTGGAGATCGACAGAAAAGTGCTAGGGAAGCCTAGGGCTGAATATTGGAAGAGAAAGATTGGACTTGCTGATATCTATCCACGGCCAGCTTTGGTTGCAGAAATCGATGGAGACGTCGTAGGCTTCATTCTAGGGTATGTGAGTGGCTGGGAATTCGGAGTTCCAGACACCGTTGGATGGATAGACACAATAGGCGTAGACCCTGACTACCAACATCGGGGCATCGGAAAGCGCCTTTTTAAAGAGCTAGTTGAGAACTTCAAACGAACAGGAACAGTAGCCCAGCCAGAAGCGAAGAACATCTCGATAAAAGGCGTAAATGTGGTCTATACTCTCGTGAAATGGAATGACTGGAGCCTGCTCAGATTCTTTCACGAAGTGGGATTCCAAAAGGGAGAAATGATCAGTCTAGAACTTAAACTGTGATTCTTCCGCAATACTCCCATTTTTTGCAAGGTCGTTTTGCTTCATGTACGAAACGTTAAAGAACAATGGGCAGAATAGATATTTTGGAGTTGGAAAGGGAAGGAGATAGGTTCAGTTCTTGATAAAAACTCTTCTAGTCTTCGCGTGCTTCACAAAAAGATGTGCAAAAGACGAAAGTGGGGTGAGAGACTTGAAAAGACGGGCTGCCATGGGACTAATGCCAACACTGTTACTGGTGAGCATACTGACAACATTCCCAGTACATGCGGCTCCAGAAATCTACATGACGCCTTCGAACAGCCCACCACACCCCGGACCATACATAGGGTTCAGATGGAATATCACTATCTGGATACGAGGATACGGTACTCCGCCTATCTTTGCTTGGTCGATTCGGCTTAACTACGACCCGGCAGCAGGAATAAACATCACACGCGCTTGGAGAGGAAGATTTGACCCGGCATATATATTCAGCGGAAGAGTCACTGCAACCTGTTCAATCCCAGTCATTGGAGTGGGCACAGTTCTGGCTGCTGATGCTTTGTTAAGTGCACCAGGAGAAAGACCACCTCCAGATCCGGCAGTACTTGCCATTGTTGAATTCGAGATTACAGATGCTCCCGGAAAATACGAAGAACTGTATACCGACCTAGAGATAAACAACATCGACACATATCTCCTTGATGATGCCTTAAACTATGTACCAGTGACAAAGATTGACAGTTCATACACTTATGCGTGGCCAGGATGTACCCAAGCATACATTACTGTCGATCCACAATACAAGGAATTTGGCAAATTCACCAGGTGGAACTGTACAAACTTTGACATCCAAGTAAAAATCTACAGCCTTGGCATTGGCTGGAATTTGCGGAATGTCAGTTTTGAATTGAGTTATAACGAAGTTCTAACCAACCTAGTAACAGTAACTGTCGATCCGCTATGGTCGGGGCCTAACACGGTTGATACATCCACATTGGGAGTAATGTCTGGGTCTGTCTCGGGTCCAACATCACCGCCTTCAGAGGAGATACCAATCCTAACCGTCACGTTCCATATACAGGGACAAGGGGCATCGCCACCTCGACCGGTTGATGCCTATGATGTATCCCAGCTCATCTTCAGCGATGTGAAGCTATTGGATGTTTATGGTCTAATACCAATAAAACCACCCTTGGATGGACTAGTCAAAGTATATGCCTTTGTGAATCTAGGCGATGTTAACGGTGATAGCACAATAGACATACGGGATATGGCTGAAGCTGCAATTGGGTTTGGAAGCTATCCTGGACATCCGAGATGGAATCCTGCTGCAGACGTAAACCAAGATCGCAGAATCGGTATCGCCGACATAGCACTGATCGCCAAGAGCTTTGGAACAACATTTCCATAACCTCCTTAGCGGGCGTGCAAATATTCATCACGAGTATATGCTTTGTCCACGCAGAGCTAGGAATAGAAATTTTAAATGCTGAGACAATACATGTTTCTCTGGGGAGACAATAGTTTTTGTCCGAATTACAGGCACAGGGGCAAATCGCGATTATTCCTATATTGGCTATTCTTTTTGCATGTACGATTGTTGGAGTAGCATATTTGTGGAAGAGAGGGAAAACTGCGGAGGCACTATCGCTGGTCAACACTTTTCTAATTTTGGTAGCCATTATTTTGATCTTATTTCCAATTCCGTAGATCTTCAAGAAACACGTGCGGCCTTACGTCTCCAAACTCTATTTCTTGCGTTCTAAATTGGCGCGTATCATCGTGACCTCCATACAGATTATGACAAGGACAAGCCAAAACGACAACACAAACCACAGAACCGGCGTGAATCCACTAATCGTCAGGTTTAACGCTGCGGTAATAATGCCAAGAAACAGGAAGATAAGGAGCGGCGCTCGCGCACACGATGATCGGAAGACATCTGCTTGGCATAGAGACTAACACAAAACCATAATAACCCTAAGCATCACTTTTTTTGTTCCATGCATTTTTCGATAATGGCTACGTATTGTGAGTCTTCTGATTCTATGAATTCCTTCACTTTCCATCCTGTTTCTTTAAGAATTTCAGCCATTTCCTCCTTCGACACCATCAACCAGTCAAACCATTTGCTACGGTATCCCTGAAATCTTATTCTACCTCGTAATTGTCCACTCATTCTGCCTCTTTTCTTGTTGAACTCGTAATATTTCAGGTAAGATGGGTTGTCAGTCTTGTATGGGTCACGAGTTTCAGCGATAATTAAAGCCCTCTCAGATGTTATCGAGCGGAATTTCTTGAGCAATCTTCGCGCCTTTTTGAAGCCACCAAACAAACTGAAGTTGTTTCCCATCATGATGATGGAATCAAAAGAACCAGGTGTGAAATTCAATTCTTCGATTGACGTCACTCTCGCCTTCTTCACTCCTCTTAATCTACAGACCTTCACAGCAAGAGGAGACACATCAATTCCTAGAACATCAAAACCCCGTGCCTGAAGATACAGAGAATGTCGACCTGCCCCACAACCCACATCCAAAACTCTTCCTCTCACAAAATCCATGGCTTTTCTCTGGTGGAAATCCCACTCTTCAAACTCCGAGAAATACCTTTTTGGCAGATCAACAGAGATGTAGCCGTCACTTCTTTCCCATACTTCGAAAACCTCTGCACCGTTGCAATAAGCCCATAACATCTGACCAAACGCGTCTCTTTCAGATTTCAAAGCTCTACTTCTTCCTTTAAACAATCTATTCATTTCAAGCACGCGTGCAAGAAATTTATAATCATTACTCTCTATCTTCCCACAGCCCTACAATGTTTCCTTCAGTGTCTTTGATTACTGCAAAGAATCCCAAGGTAAAGTTCCTGTTAAACCGTGTGTTCCTCTCTGGTGCGCGTTGTTGTAACCTTTTGGTGGTGGGGCACAGCTTATTCTGGGCAACTAGGTAACATCCAAGGGGTGAAGCAAGTTTTTACAGTAGAAACGAGAGTGATTCGCATAGAGTTGCGCGCGGTCGGAACACAGACTCAAGCTGGTTCTTTTGCTTAGTCCCAAGCGCGCGCGCATTGGAAAACTCATAAAGCGTGTAGTTTCCAAAAACCTTTTTTATCCGCAGAGATGTAGAAAGGCGGTATTCAAGGAGAGAAGATTATGGCAAAGATTAGTATGACTTATGATGGTTTCCAACATGCAACTGCATTGCAGGAAGAGCGTGAGAATGCACGAGGGAAGACTGTGGCCACCGACTGTCCCTATACGGGTAAAGGCGAAGAACTTTCTCCTTTGGAGTTGACGGGAACTGGATTAGCTGGTTGCTGCCTTATATCTATGGGCACGCTGGCAATGCGACAGAAGATAGACATCTCCGGAGTCCGCTTGGATGTGGAGCTCTCTTGGACAGAAACGAATGACCGCATTGGGAAAATCGATTTGACATTCACCATGCCTAACAACTACTCTGCGAAAGAGCGTATGATGCTAGAACGGGCAGCTGATGCGTGCCCGATCAAACACAGTTTCCATCCTGACACAAAGATCTCTGTAAGCTACAATTATCCTGAATAAATCGAACAAATGCTTGCAAGCAGCTTGCTGATAAGAAACTATATTAATCACGCTCAAGCCACTGATACAAAAAATATGAGGTTACTGAAATGTTGATCCTTGGAGTGAATACTTGGGAAAGAGATATGCCCAAAGAAATTCTGATAAAGCAAGCACTCAGCTTCTCGAAAACTGTGAAGGCTCAAGGAATTGCAGAGCTGCAGGATTTCTGGCTTGCCCACGATCGGAAGTTACTGTGGTGTACCTGGAAGACCGACAACTTAGAAGCGTTGAAAGCAGCCTTTGCTGAAATGAATAAGCAATCAGGCTTGAAATCGGAACTAATGCCATTCGAGAAAGTACCTATAGAATAAGAAGACCAGCAAAAATAATCTTTTTGCTAGCATTGGTAATGAATTCGCAACGCGAGCGAGATTCATGAGTTGACAATTAGATGTAGGCGAATTTAATTAATTCCTGCATTATTTTGTCAGACCGGGTTTTAGTTAGAATGGATTGATAGGCAAGCTCGTCTAAATTTATTTCTTTATCCAGAACGTTATTCAGCAAAAAGTTACGAAAATCCAAACTGATTTTGTCAAGATAAATGGTTACTTGACGGATTATTTCCAATTCTCTACGAATATTCGATTGTTTCACACCTATGTCTATCATATCAAATGATTCTTCATAGACTCGCAACAACTGCATAAATGTGATAATTTCCTTTCTAAACTGAGGAGGTTTCAACACAGCCAAATTGCTTTCGATTATTCGTTTTAAACTTATATGGTTAATTTGCCCCCTCATTGATTTCACTCGTTTTGCCAAAAAATCTTCTGGTACCACGATTTTTTCTTCTTTTCCTCCCAATTCTATTTAGAAGCTTCCCATTAACACCGAATGCGCGAGCGCGACCGTGAAGTATATTATTACGGTAGATAACGAAGATTTAGGAATCACTGTGAAGAGTGAAAGACTCCAATTAGCGCGTGCACATAGAATACGTAAGCTCTGGACGCAGAGTGTGAATACTACTCCCTTCATAGATCCTGAGAGAGCTGTCCTCTTCACGAATTTCTACCGCAGCGAATTCGCCAAAGACCTCTCTGCCCCCATTCTCCGAGCTCGCGCCCTTCAACATTTTTTGGAGCGCAAAACCTTGTATATAGGCGAAGGAGAGCTCTTGGTTGGCGAGAAGGGGGGAAGCCCGCGGTCTGTTCCTACCTACCCCGAGTTGTGTTGCCATTCTCTTCAAGATCTGGATATCCTTGAATCCCGCTCCGTGACACCGTATCGTGTTAGCAAGGAGACTAAGAAGATCTATAATGACTATATAATTCCTTTCTGGAAGGACAGGGATCTGAGAAGCAGGGTCTTTTGTTCTCTACCAGACGAGTGGAAAAAGGCTTTCCACGCGGGTGTTTTCACGGAGTTCATGGAGCAGCGAGCACCTGGACATGCAATAATGGATGACAAAATATACCGCATGGGATTAACCGATTTTAAGAGGCGGATCGAAGAACGACGAAAGAGCTTAGACTACTTGAATGACCCTGAAGCCCACGACAGGGACCAAGAGCTACAAGCCATGATCGTGTGTTGCGACTCTGTGATTGGCTTTGCATCCAGACATGCTCAACTGGCAAAAAACGAGGCGAGGAAAGAGCGAAATCTCCAGAGGAAAAGAGAGCTTAAAAAAATTGCCGAAGTGTGCAGCCGCGTTCCAGCACGTCCTCCTCGAACCTTTTGGGAAGCACTACAGATGTACTGGTTTATCCATCTCGGGGTCACTCTCGAGATTAACACGTGGGACTCCTTCAACCCCGGACGACTGGACCTCAATCTCTTTCCCTTCTACAAACGAGACATCGAAACTGGGAGACTGACCAGAGATGATGCGAAAGAGCTGTTAAAGTGCTTCTGGATCAAGTTCTCCAACCAGCCAGCTCCACCTAAAGTAAACGTGACAATGGAACAGAGTGCAACATACCAGGACTTCGCCACTCCCAACCTTGGAGGCGTCGACAAGTATGGTCAAGACGCCGTGAACGAACTGTCTTATCTGATCCTTGAGGTTGAAGACGAGCTTCGCGTCATGCAGCCCAACACATGCGTTCAGATCAGTAGCAGAAATCCAGACCATTTTCTAGAGAGAGCTTTACAAATAATTCGAACAGGCCATCCGAAGCCTTCAATATTCAATACCGACATAATAATCCAAGAACAACTCCGCCAGAGCAAAACCGTCGAGGAAGCCCGACTGGGAGGACCAAGCGGCTGTGTGACGATCAGTGCTTTTGGAAAGGAAACCACGGTGCTGACGGGTTACTTGAGCTGGGTGAAAATCCTTGAGATTACATTGAACAATGGCGTGGATCCACGTACGAATGAAAGGGTCGGACTTGAAACCGGGAACGCTACCGGATTCCAGTCGTTTGACGATGTCCTTGAGGCTTACAGGAGCCAACTAAAGCATTTTGTTGACCTCAAGATAGCTGGTAACCACATAATCGAGAGGATCTTCGCCGAACACATGCCTGTGCCCTTTCAATCCGTCCTCATCGACAGCTGTGTCGAGACTGGCAAGGACTACAATAATGGTGGCGCAAAATACAATACGAGTTATATACAAGGAACCGGACTCGGAACCCTTACCGACTGTCTCACAGCAATCAAGTACCACGTTTTTGACCAAGAAAACATTGCTTTCAAAGAGCTCCTGAAGGCCTGTCGAGACAACTTCAAAGGCAAATACGAGATTCTCCGCCAAATTCTTCTAAACAAAACCCCAAAGTATGGTAACGACGATGGCTATGCAGATGCTATCGCAAAAGAACTCGTTGAAATCTACTTTGAAGTGGTGGATGGCAAACCTAACACGAGAGGAGGAAAATACAGAATAAACCTGCTCCCCACAACAGTCCACGTCTACTTCGGGAAACTGTGTGGTGCCACACCCGATGGCAGAGCAGCTGAACAACCCATATCAGAAGGCGTTTCACCGACTCAGGGGGCAGACAGAAAGGGACCTACAGCAGTCATGAAATCAGTGACAAAATGGGACCACACAAAAACAGGAGGAACTCTCCTCAACATGAAATTCGCACCGCAGGTCCTCAAAACACAGGAAGATCTCAAGAAGATGGTGCAACTCATCCGAACCTTTTTCCTACTTGGCGGCCACCACGTCCAGTTCAACATCGTTGACACGGAAACGCTCCGCGATGCCCAAGCCAATCCCGAAAACTACAGAAATTTGCTTGTGCGCGTTGCTGGTTACAGCGACTATTTCATCGATCTACATAAAGACCTTCAAGACGAAATCATATCAAGAACAGAGCACCAACTATAGACTAGGCAAGTGGCGAACAGTTGTGACTGACGGACTCATCTTCGACATAAAAAGATATGCTATACATGATGGTCCAGGTATACGCACAACTGTGTTCTTCAAAGGATGCCCTCTCTCATGCTGGTGGTGCCACAACCCTGAGGGAAAAGAATTTCGACATGAACTCATGGTCTGGCCAAGCAGATGCATAAATTGCCGAACCTGCTTGGCAGCATGCCCAAACGCTGCCATCTTTCTCTCAAGTAATTCAATAATCACAAAGCGTGACAAGTGCCAAGTCTGCGGTACATGCACTGAAAGATGCCCTGCGAATGCACGGGAGATCGTGGGGAAAGCCGTGTCAGTAGATGATGCGATGAATGAAGTTGAGAAGGACCGCGCATTCTATGGTGAAACTGGCGGTTTGACCGTGTCTGGCGGTGAGCCACTTGCTCAACCTATTTTTCTGCACGTCCTCCTAGACAGATGTCAGGATGCCGGCATCCACACGACAGTGGACACAAGTGGCTATGCGGAGAAAGAAATCTTGACCAAGATAAGCCGCAAGGTCGACCTGTTCCTTTACGACCTGAAAATAATGGACTGCACAAAGCACAAACTGCACACGGGCGTCTCCAATGAGCCGATCATTCAGAACCTGAAAATGCTGGATAGGCTTGGCAAGCAAATCATCATCCGTTTCCCATTGATCCCACAAGTAAATGACACCGAAGACAACATAACCAGTATGTGCGAGCTAGTCTCTGAGCTGAGAAACGTTCGAGGTGTCAACATCCTCTCCTACCACCGACTTGGAATTGAAAAGGCTACGAGACTGGGCAAGGTAGCAAGGGACTGTGGAAATCTATCGAATAAACGTTTGAATCAAAGCAGGAAACTAATCAAAACCTTCGGGCTAACTGTCAACGTGGAATGATTGGGGCGAGCAAACATCAGCTTTATCAAATTAGATTGCGCGCGCGCAGTGGGAGGGATTCCGGTCGACTAATCACAGGCGCTCCCATAATCATATTCTTGGCATATGATCTCTGGTATCGAACATTCACAGACAAGAAGCCGTATCACCATCCCAAATCTTGGCCCATTGGTCTCTATGTTTATGTGTTGTTATATCAAGCAAGTAGTGTTATGCTGAATAGCTACTCCTTTCTGATGTCTTTACTTTATGGCTATGCTGTTTTAGCCAGTTACTTTGGTAGTTTAGCAGCTTACGGCTATTATCAATACAAACATAAGCGATGGGCTAAAATTTGACGCCTCAAACCTAAACCCAAACATTGTGTTCTGCGATCTTGCGCGTGCAGAGACAAGCGCTCAGAAAACATGTTAATCCTAGGAGAAAGGCACGCGCGTAGAGACGATGTTGATATGGATGTCAAGCTCAAGAAAACCGAATAAATCCAAGTTGCCACCATTACTCATGTTGGACCATACGGACCAGAGGCGCCTTCCCGCGTGCGCATCACGATGGGGGGCCTGCTTATGCAGCGCTGCTTCAACACGCCCAAGAAAACGGCAATACTTCCTCAGCGTGCGCAACAGAACAGCTTAAGAAGAGGTGTTGTTACTTTTCAGCATACGCACAAGTCGTTGGCGATTCGTATGTCTGAGCAGAAAGACTGGACGAAAGAGGAGATCGAGAAGGAGTACATCGGCGAAATGACGGCCGTGACTATCCCCGTTAACCTTCACCTAGACGGTAAACAACACATTTTAAGCCTTGTGGAAATGAAGGACATTCTTGAAGAGGCTAGTGTGATTTCTGTTGGAGAGTGTGGATGTCGAACAAGGGTGAAAACCTGCGATGCGCCTTTGGATGTCTGCTTAAGTTTGGATGAAGCGGCTAACGATGCGATCAAGAGAGGATCAGCCAAAAAAGTGAGCCTGAAGAGGGCACTTGAAGTTTTGAAACGCTCCCATGATGCAGGATTAGTTCACATCACTTACACTTTCAAAGACGATGAGAGGCCAAGATATGTTTGCAGCTGCTGTTCGTGCTGCTGCCATTCTATGAGTGGTTTGGTGCGATTCAGGATCCCCGAGGCTGTCGTAGCATCAAAGTATGTTGTCACACACAACTATGAGACTTGCATAAACTGCGGCACTTGCGTTGAGCGTTGTCAGTTTAAAGCCCGTCGGATGGAGGACAATGAGATGGTGTTTGACAAAACAAGATGTTTTGGATGCGGAGTCTGCACAAGCACTTGCCCAACTGACTCAAATTTGCTCGTGAAACGCAAGTGTGAACCGTTACCAAATGCTCTTCTCTAGCCTGGGCATGCATGATTTGGAAAAAAGGGAGGCTGCAAAACAGGATTCAGTTTTTCTGTTTTACTTCCATTCCTTATAGTATTCATGTATGGGAGTAGTTGGCAGCGTGTATGTGTGAACTACACCAGGAATTTTGGCAAGAGTGTTCTGCGCATATTTCATTGCATGTTCGTTGTTGTTGGCCCAATACCATACGCAGTTGTCCCATTCCCCAAAAACATTTCCGACATAGTACACTTTTATGCCTGGGTTTGGAGATTTCTTTGGCAGTTTTTTCAAGCCCTTCAATGTAGTTGTTGTCTTTGCGCGGTCAACTTTCAGAAGAGCCCAATAAAAAGGCACATCAATTCACCTCTTTTTTGTCATCATTTTCATGTAAATCATAAAATACTTTATGAAACAAGAATAGAGATTAAAAATCCACCAAAGAACCTCACTATAGCTCAGTTGACACGCTAGGATTTGTTCATAACCTCAAAATTTTTTACGCATCATAGGTTTCTTATACCATTTTAATTCCTTGAGGCGTGCAATATTCAGCCAAAGGCAGCTAAGCGCATGACCCTGAAAGATGTCAACGCATTCATCAGGAACAAGAAAGTGCTCGCACAAAACTTATTAGCAACTGCAGAATATTACGGGAGGGCAAATGGTTGACAGATCGACTGCCCGATGTTTTGAAGAATACGAAAGATAGGTATCGCTTGTTTGGGTCTCCGGCTTTTAGAGCCATGGTCTATGTGGAAGGACTATTGCTGAAGGGGGCTAGGAAATACTTTGACGACATGGAATTCAAGGAAATCGTAGTGCCCCACATAACAAAGGCGACAGGGGCCTGCGAGAACATCGACACGTTATTTGGTGTTGACTACTTTGGTGAGGCTGGTTATCTATCTCAGACAGCGCAATTATATTTGGAATCTCTCATTCCTTGGATGAATAAGGTGTGGTGCATAAGCCCTAGTTTCAGGGCTGAACCCAAAGTAGACAACAGACACTTGACAGAGTTTACTCTAGTAGAACTAGAATTTGCCGGCACTTTCGAAGAGCTATTGGAGCACATCGAAGGCATCACAACTTCTATGATTGAATCCGTGTTGAAGAAGATGACGAGTAGGTGGCTAGACCGAAACAGACTTCGGCGGGTTACTCCGCCCTTTCAACGAATCACTTATGAGGAGACCATTGAAGCATTCGACCGGGAATTTGGACACGACATAACTAGAGAAGAGGAGCAGCTGCTTGTCAAGAAATTTGGTGATTTACCTTTGTTCATCACTCACTATCCCAAGTCGATGAAATTCTTTAACATGATAGAAAACAAAGAGAATCCCGAACTTGTGGATAGCGCAGACTTGGTGTTACCCTTTGGTGGAGAAGCAGTAGGAGCTGCATCCAGAGAATATAGACCAGACAGACTATACAAACGGTTGACAGAATCTCAAATGCTTAAACAACTCGAAGCCAGAGGAGGATCCATTGAAGATTTTGATTGGTACATTAACGTCTACAGGAAATACGCCACAGCGCCTCATGCCGGCTGTGGAATCGGACTCAACCGAGTCACCCAGTTTGTGCTTGGAGTCGACGATATTCGGATGTGCACTGCGTACCCATTGAACAAAGAAACCCTTCTCTAAAAACATTGGTTCACGAGCGTAAGGGTAGGTAGATTATCCTCTCTCAAGCGTGTGTGCAGGCAGAATTCTGCGATAGCCCCTTCGCGCGCGCGCATTACCGTGAATCCATAACCCTTATATGTCACCAGTGATGTCTCCAGTGATATCGTTGGTGATGTAATGGCTGATCGTTGGATGCGGCGAACTGCTGGTGTCCCCAGAGGCCTTCTCCGATTCCTTGTCTTAAAATTGCTGATGGAGAAGCCTATGTCAGGTGTAGAAATTGTCGAGGAAATTGAACGGGAAACAGGTGGAAGGTGGAAACCAAGTTCCGGATCTATCTATCCCCTTCTCGCTTGGCTTCAAGGCAAAAACTATACCCGCGAGTCATCCAACGGCAAAAGTGGAATGAAGCGCTATGTACTTACAGAGGAAGGAAAAGCATTCTTTGAAGAACAGGTGAGGTTTGGACGAAAGTTCTTGGAGAAGTTAGAATGGCTTGCGCCAATGTTTGTTGGGGGATTTGACCTCGGAATCAAACAAGAAAACTTGCGTGCTGTTCGAGAATCGGGGAGAAGACTTGTGAAGACCTTCATTGATCTCCGAGTTGCCTTGAAAGATAACTTGACAACGCACGATGCAGAAGAGATCGCGGAAGTTTTAAATAGCTGTGCTGAACAGCTGGATAAGATTTCCCAACGAATAGGAGTAAAAGAGTCCGCTTGAATACGCGTTGTAATGGAAAAGATCCGATGTGGTGTTTCTTTGGGATTAAAAGCGAGTTTTATGATTGCATCAAGATCGTTGATGCGACGAAAGACAAAGAATCTGAGCGCCATCCTCGCAGTAACTCTTGGCGTGTCTTTGTTAGTAGGGATTCAAATCACCACAGATACCTTAGGAAATGCATTTCTTACCAGTCTGCTTCAAAACGAGGGCGAGGTGGACATTCGAGTATCGAATGCTACAGCCGGTGGTTACCTCAGGGCAGCCGATCAGGAAAAGATCAAAGCCTTGGTGCCTGATGCGATTGGAATCATGCCAGAACTATCGACTCGGTTGCCAATGATGGTCAGCTCTCAGTTTGATCCCTCCGTTCCAACAGCTGGAATTCCCAGCAACTATCCCGAGACGTTTGGCACGTTTTACGATTGGCAATCAGGCGAGAAAATTGACATTAGCACTATTTTCACCGACAATTCCAGTGTCTTGTTGTCAAGTCGTCAAGCGGAAAGTTTAGGATTAGACCAAGAATCAATCTTTCCCGTTTCATTAGCTTCCGAGGTCACCAATGTTACGTTGACGGTGTCGGTTAATTTGACCACAGGGCTACCTATCGTAACGACAACATACGCCATTGAGAGAGTTGAACTCAATGTTGTTGGCGTTTTTGATTCGAAACGTCCTGGCGTTGGGTCTCAATATAGGGGAGCACTGTTTGCTTTGGAGCATCTTCAGGATTGGGCCAGTTTACAGGATCCAATGCGTGATAGGAATCGTGTTTCTACGTATCTCTTGGCGCTCAAGACCAATCATTTTGCCTCTGAAATCGACGAAGAGTATCTTCAAGAGCAAGTGGATGAGTTAGAGGCAGCTATTCCTGAACAGATAGATCCTTTTACTGGAAACTCCTACAAAGTCTATAGGGTTGAATCTCCCCGATTGACTTTTTTCAATATTGCTGAATTGATATTGACTCTAATGTCCACGCTGTTGACTGCACTCGGCCTGATGATTATGATAACTGGTGTCTTGCTGATTACAAACGTCCAGCTCATGAGTGTCGAAGACCGCGAATTTCAAACAGGGGTTCTAAGGGCAGTCGGGGAGAACCGCCAAGGCATCTTTCGATCCATATTGATTGAAAACTTGTTTCAAGGAATAATCGGAGGAATTTTCGGATTAATCGGTGGCTTAACGTTTGGCCAAGCTGTTGCCCTGTATCTAGTAAGTTTATTTGGGACAGGAGAATTGAGCGTTCAGCCGGTTATCTCCCAACAAGTTGTCGCCTTGTCAGTAGTTGTAGGTGTGATGTTAGGTATCATTACCGGCTTATTACCCGCCTTGAGAGCGTCGCGCGTAAATATTGTGGAAGCTCTCCGAGGAATCAAAGTTTACTTCAAAGAAAAATCCAGCCGAAACTTGGTTTTGTTTGGGATACTAGCTTGCGTTGGTGGGTTATATTTCCTGTTAATCAATGGAATCCTGGATGATAGCGTTCAAGTTATTTGGACTAGCCAAGGTTGGGATTCACTGAGCGAGTGGAGAAATATTCTCATCGGAGTTGGGTTGCTCTCCTCGGGCATCGGCGTAGTTCTCTCGCGCTTCATTAATCGTGCAAAAGCGCTATTCTTTACAGCGATCACTCTTTGGGCTGCACCCTTTGTTCTGTTTGCTATCGCAATGGGCGAGTGGATAACCGATATCTCTGGTCTAGCTTTTGATATTTTAATAATTGGCATGATGGAAATTCTAATCGGGTCAGTCCTACTTGTAGCCCTCAACCTTCCCCTAGTCATGAGAACATTAAGGAGGCTTCTCATTAAAATCAGAGGAGTGAAAGGAGTCGCGCAGATAGCGCCCTCACTAATCTCGTCTCATCGAACACGCTCGACCTTGACTTTCGCGATCTTCGCGGTAATCCTAACTTTGAATGTGTTGGTTGCGACAATGGTGACTACTAGTATGAGTTCCGTTTTCGAGGCTGAGGAAGACTCTAGGGGGATCGATGTTATTGTCCACCTGAATAAGCCAGAGGCGACTTCAACCGGGATCTCATACACCGAGGAATTGGCCAAATTAGACTCCAGCATCGTTGATGTAATTGGATTCAAGACTTTCACCACCACGACGGATTTCAAGAAATTTGTAGCCTTGAAGCATCCATATTCGTTGGGATTTAATCCTCAGACAGACATGCTACCATTAGGGTATGGCGAACTCCGCTCCGACCAGATCAGGGGTACCGCAGCAAATTCCTCGGATCCAATATGGCGCTACGATTTCTATCTGAGCAGTTTTCCGGACACAATCTCACAAACTGCCGATCCGGATGCAACCGACAGTGAACTCCTAGACATGTCGCGAAGAGCATGGGATTTGTACTTTGACCCCACTTATGAAATGGCAGCCTACAATGTTTCATTGGCACTTTTTCTTGGAGGTGATCTTGGAGACATCGATCTGTCATCTCTGCCTTTTGGAGGGTTTAACTCTGAGCTGGAAGACGTGGATGTTCTCCGAGATGAGAGTGGGGCGATTATCAAACATCCCGTCGTGTTCACCGACTCATTCCTTCTTCCTCTTGGCTTACAGCTCTGGATCCCAATGAACACATCAGCTTATGGAGTACCTATCTATCAACCCTTCACAATTGGAGGACGGCTAGACTTCCAGCGTGCCGGTGGTTTTCCACTCACATCCTTCACTCTTGGGGGGGGCGACGGTGAATTCTCAGGAGTCCTCGGTAAACTTTACCTTCCCGAACACTGGGCGAACCAAACCAACTTTTTAGGAGAAGCTGACGGTATCACACCTACATCGCGAGCTCCAAACCAATTCGACTATTTCCTCATCAAAACCCGTTATTCCATTAATGACGATCGGATTGACGAAGTTGCACAGGCCATTGAAGAGTACACCAACACAAAAGACCAAGGGTATCAACAATTAGTTAGTGACAGCTTCTTTGTGGCTGATGCGACAGTCCTCTATTCGAAGATAGAGACTTCACTAGAGATGACCAATCGCATGGTCTCCTTCCTACAGATCTATGTTACTTTTGGGTTGGTGATCGGATCCGTCGGCATGGGTGTAATCTCCGTTCGCAATGTTGCAGAAAGAAAAAGGGAAATCGGAATGATGCGAGCGATCGGGTTTCCCAGAAAGCAAGTTATGCTCTCTGTGTTGCTCGAGTTAGTCGTACTCGGGCTAATCGGGCTAAGCATCGGGATTGCCAACGGCATACTCATCAGCGTGGGCTTCGCCAACATGCAAAATGCGACTTTGGTGATCCCATGGAACGACATCAGCCTATACTTAGGCTTCATTACCATCATCGCCTTAGGAGTCGGAGCCATTCCAGGATGGCTTGCCTCACGAATCCCTCCGGCTGAGGCTTTGAGGTATGTCGGATAGAGAGGATGTGAACCATGATAGTAAATGAAGAACGAAATCTCGTAGACAAGGTCCACGTTGACATAAACCGGGAACCTATACTCATGATCTCCAATTTGCATAAACGCTATAATGAAGGCCAATCTAATGAAGTACATGCCCTTCGCGGACTAGACCTCACTGTCCAAAAAGGAGACATGATGGCCATTATGGGGCCCTCCGGATGTGGAAAGACCACTCTCCTAAACATGATCGGCCATCTCGACAAACGCTCAAGCGGCAAAATCATAATCAACGGCATCGATACCACTACGCTTTCAGATAGCCAAATGACCGCCTTCCGTCGGGACAACATTGGCTTCATCTTCCAGCTATTCAACCTTTTCCCCTTCTTGTCAGCGGTCGAAAACGTGGAAACTCCCCTATTATTAAAAGGCGTCAAAGCCGGCGTGGCCCGTGAACAAGCAAAGATGCTTTTAAGAGAACTGGGAATGGGAGATCGACTCTACCATCTACCCTTAGAAGTCTCAGGCGGTCAACAACAGCGAATAGCGGTAGCGCGAGCTCTCATCAACCAACCCGCAATCATCCTCGGCGACGAACCCACCGGCGATTTGGATTCAACGACAAGCGCCGATGTTATGACCCTCTTTCGCCGAATAAACACAATAAACAAACAAACCTTAGTCCTCGTCACCCACAACAGATGGATCGCTGAACACTGCGACTACATAGTCCACATGACTGACGGAATAGTCTCCAGCATCGAACAAGGCCCCTTCAAAGAGGAGGAGCCCAATAAATGAGAGTCTACACAGCAGGATTAATCGATAAATCATCGCAATCAAACAATGCAACCCTGCAAAAACAGCTTTTGTCACATTACCGAAAGAGCCTACGAATTCCCCGTTCAGCCATAACCATTCAAGAGCTTAACACTTTCCTCGTCTTGTCAGGACAAAAAGTTGATGGAAAATTCGACGACGACGCTATAAATAAAATCGAAGAAGGAACTCACAGCCGTTTCACGAAATATTATGTTGGCAACAAGTCTAGATTCCAGCGAGAGCTGAGAAACAATCAAGAATTACGAGAGACGTCAGGGATTGTCAAAGACTTCGTTAAAGACGTCGACCCTAATCTCGCAAAGATCCTTGACAGCCGATTGGAGAAAATTAGCAAGGACCTGCCAGATATGTACTGCGAGATTCAGTCGCGAAGCATTGTGACTTTATGGGATATCGTAGAGAACCGAGAATACCGGTTTTTCCTCTCCGGATTTGACTCACCGATCTTCACGAGCCCAATCAATGACGATGAATTGAACATGGATAACCTGGTTGACGATATGCTCTTTTTAAATTTCTTCAGGATATTTTTGAAGCCCACTGTGACTCGTCTACAAGAAATGAATCGTGTGCTTGAAAGGCTCAAACTGGGAATGGAAGGAACTCACTATCGAAGCAAAAACTTGAAACTCCAGACCAAACTCGAACTATTCTTTCGCATTTTGGCAGCAAAACTCAGTGCCTTACAAGACATAGGCAGCGTAATCTCTCGAATTTTCAAACTATTCCAAGCACCTTGCGCTACACTTACACAATATCGCATGGGGAACAACACTATCACCCTAAATGAAGTACTTGCCCAAATGGCATCTGAAATCGAGTATGGAAAAACATTACTTCTCGACGTACAGGACAAACTGCAAAAGTGCCAAATCCACCTCCGTGATTATTTGGATGAGCAAAAAAACGGAGTAGATACCATCGACTCCCTCAGCGATTTTCGAATCAGACTAACACCGATCGCAGAATTAAGCATTGATTTGTTTATTGAAGCTGAACTTCTGAAAACGTGGAAAGACCTCTTTGGATCCGACATTCCCTACTTCAGCTTTGATAGACAACTTTTCGACCACAGGGACCCTGCGGCATTTGAACTGGCTGAAGACACCGTTATAGCTGTGCGAGGATTAATGAAGAACTACAATCTCGGAAAAACAACCGTATACGCTCTCCGTGGCGTGGATCTTGACATTAAAGAGGGAGAATTTGTAGCGATTCTAGGAAATTCTGGAGCGGGAAAAACAACTCTCCTCAACTGCATTGCAGGTCTCGATACACATGATTATGGAGTTGTATTTTTTCGTGGAAAAAACCTGCACGAACTAGATGATTCTGCAAAATCCACATTGCGACTGTTAGAGATGGGATTCATCTTCCAAAGCTATACATTGTTACCTCATTTCAACACCAGAGAAAACGTAGCGTTGCCAGCAGATTTAGCTGGGTTCAGCAAGGATTTGAAAGATCGAATCGAAACGCTTCTCGAGGGCGTTGGAATTGACCAGCAAGCTCAACAGTATCCCGCTACATTGAGTGGAGGACAAATGCAACGCGTGGCCATTGCGAGGGCATTAACAAATCGTCCTGCAGTGATATTTGCAGACGAACCCACCGGCGATTTGGACTCTACAACAGGAAAGCGAGTCATGGATTTGCTCAAAAAATTCCATGACGAAACAAAAACTACGATTGTTTTAATCACACATGAACAAGATATTGCCGATTATGCTGATAGGCAAATCATAATGGAAGATGGCCTAATCGCTAGCACACGCACTGCCAGACGACGCGGTGGGCGAAAAAAGGCCCTAGCACGCACGCCTCCCTCGGAAGTGACTGAACGAAAATTGGCGCAAAACGTGAAGGTTCTTTCATTCGCCTTGGCGACACAAATAGCGTTGGCTGCTCTAATCTTTGCCATGCTTCTTCAAATCGACCAATTAGTCCATACAACTTTATACTCATACGGATTACAGTTCAGCAACGCTTGGGCTTCCCCATACTGGACTTTCCTCAGATTCGCGCTTGGAATGCTGCTCCTGATTGTCGGCTTGACGGGCTTCCTGATAATATACATAATGCAGGGTCAACGCAACCACAAGTAAGCCTGAAGCTATCAGTGTATTGCGGAGAATCGTTGCAGGGAAACTGTTGTGCGCGCTTATCTGTGGCACACAACTTAGAAATCTTGCGCTAGCCGCGGTTACACACAATGCTTATATGAAGAAATCGCCACAGCTATCACATTTGTAAGACGTCTGTTTTCCATGACATCTTAGAAAATGGGGGTTTAGGTTAGAATGAGCCGAGTTTGTGGTTCACTAATTGTGATAGGGATCCTTTTGTTGTCACTTCTCCTTCGTGTACAGTTCCTGCCACCTGTGTCATTTGCACACAGTGGTGACCCCGAGTTTTCCGCGTGGGCCCATGAACCTCCCGCAATTGACGGTGTCATTGGCTCGGAGTGGGAGCCTGCCGCTAGTGTGGCTTTCCAAACTACGGGTGGCGTTGATGGCATCTTATATGTTATGAACGATGCCCTAGCCCTCTACGCAGCTGTTGTTATTGCGGATCCAGAGGGGATTCCCGGTATAATGAATGATCGAGCGTACCTGTATTTCGACAACGACCACGATGGAGTCGGACCAGAAAGCGGAGATGACATAATTGGCTGGCACGAACTGGAGCTCTTCAAAGACTGCTTTTCTGACGGTTCATACGTCTTGAATAGAGACACAGATTTCGGAGGAACCAGCGAAGGCGCTGCCGACGCAACTAACAATGGAACCTACAGCCACTTCGAGATCATGCATCCTCTGAACACGGTTGATGACTTTCACGACTTCAGCCTCTTCATGGGTGGCAACGTGGGGTTTGCTGTCAGGCTCAACGTGGATGGCGTTGATAGGGGGTGGTGGCCCTCCAGCGATCCGTCATCGTGGGCTGACATTGCGCTGTTCAAGCCTGTACTTTCAGCGTTTGCCTTCAACACCCCGATGATTGAAGGAAAGCTCAGTTCAGGCGAATGGGACGATGCCGATAAGGTTGACTTCTCCCTCTCTTGGGGTGGCGAGTCTCATGAAGCGGCGCTTTACGTCATGAACGATTATATTAACCTCTATCTGGCCTTTGAAATCAACAATGAAGAGCATGACTTCGATGACATGGTGTTGTTTAATTTTGACAATGACCATGACGGAGTCAAGTGGTCAGGAGATGATCAAATTTCTGTCAACGGATCCATTTTGGAAGTAGCCAATTTAGGGGGCCAGTTTAGAGACTCCTTCTTCCCCTCGCCGGGGGAGGGACCCTCCGAGAGGGATCCCTCGATTACGCTTCAAAAAGACGGAGTGGGAGCTGCCCAATTTAAAGGGCCTAAAAGCGACGGGTCCTATGTCTTCGAGTTGGCGCATCCTCTGAACACGAGTGACGATGCCCATGACTTCAGCCTCGATGTCGATGACACCGTGGGATTCAACGTCTTGTACTTGGATAATGGCGGCGGAGTTGACTCTGAAGACGGCTGGCCCACATTCACTCTGGGTGAATGGAGAGAGATGGCTGACATCACAATCGCTCGCAGATGGACTCAAAACACGCGCAGGCTGAATCTAGCGATAAGCAAGATCGAGGTGACTCAGGCGACGCAGTGGCTAGATGATGTTGGAGTAGTCCCCTGTGCGGGTCCCGATAATAGTCTGCGGCTCGCTCAAGGCAAGAGCACTGTTGTACGAGTATACGTCGATGTAGAGAGCCTTGGCGCTAATCCAGCCTCTGCTACCGTGTATTTATATGCGACCAACATCATGGGAACAAGCTTGGTGCAACCTGGTCCTGTGGAGCCCTATGGACCTCTGCGTCAGACTTTCTTCGCTCCTCAAGTTCTGGATCGAGGAAATGAAGATCACACCGCCAACTTTTTACTGCCAAACTACTGGGTTAATGAGCCCATACTCCTAGTGGCATTCGTGACGCCCTCTATTTGGCTTCAGGGCGAGACTAATTATACCGACAACTGGATGACTTGGCATCTGACGACGTTCCATATGACGAGGTCCTTGGAGATTGGCTATTACCTGATAGACTATAGGTTAACTTGGCCCCCACTAGGTCCGGACCCTAATGTTCCGTCACCTGACAAAATCCTTAACGGCAAAGAATTCTTTGAGAAGGTCACACCAATGCCTGACCTGACTGACCCAGTCACCTATTACCCCATGGCGGGTTCTCCACTTTTTTGGGACACAGACAACTTCACACAACCAGCAAATAACCCTAAAGGATGGGACGATAATAAAACAGCCCAGAGAGAGCTACTTGGCAGCCTACAAGAGATGTGGGAAGACATGCTTATCCTTTTTGGCGAGGCACCTGACCAAATCGTTGGCTTGTACACGAACGCGATCACGAGGACGGGGCGCGTGTGGAGTATTCCAGGCACAGTCTTCATTGCTCATGAGGATCGCCCGTGGAGTTTCGCTCATGAAATTGGCCATAACTTTGGCTTTGATCATAGTTGGAGAGATGGAGGCGTGCATCTGGAAAATCCCTGGTATGATGCGAATCCTATTGCTGTTAACTCGAGTCAGACATATGGCTACGACACACAGGAGAACTGGGCTCCGAACGAGCCTGAAGACGTTGTAAAAGCCCCTGCGGCCAATGACACTGAGAAAAATGCGAAGTATGGTGCTCTGATGAGCTACTATGATGAGCATAGATGGATTTCTCCGTGGGAGTGGGAGATTCTCATAGATGAATTCAACCCTGGGGGAGGAGGAGATGGTTTTTATGGTTCAACGCTGGCTGAAGTTGAGAGTTCATCCCAAGGGCTGCGAATTTCGGGTATAATTGACAAGGATAACACGGGCAGCTTGCGCCCAATATTTCAGACACCTGCATTCCTTGACGTTGCAGTGCCCAGCGGTCCGTATGTTGTGGAGCTCAGAGGACCTCCACCCGCAGAACCCTTGTACTATAGTCGGAGCTTCAATGTGTCATTTGAGCATGAATGCATATGCGACAACAGAACCCTGTTCATGCTGAATGTGCCCTTTGTAACGGGCACTTATAGCGTGTCTCTCTGGGATAACAGCACGTCCCCTGCAGTTTTGCTTGACAAGATTACAGCGAGCTCAAATCCTCCATCGGTGACTGTTACTTATCCGAATGGTGGAGAGGTCGTTGGAGACTCGTTCAATATCAATTGGACGGCGTCTGACGCTGATGGTGACCCTTTGACGTTCAAGTTATTCTTCAGCAACGACTATGGCGTCAGATGGAGACCCATATCTACACGCCTAACCGGTACAAGCTTTCATCTGGACGCGTCTGTGCTCCCAGGCGGTTCGCAGTCTATGATTCGGGTGGTTGTGTCGGACGGGTTTCACACAAGTGAGGACCAGTCGGATGTTGTATTCAGTGTGCCCCTCAAAGACCCCATGGACCTCGCTGGCAACACGATAGGCCCGCCTGAAGGTCCTGTTTTTCTTGGTGATCCAGTCGTTCTGAAGGGATCTGCTTTTGACCCCGAAGATGGGGTGCTTAACGGTACTGCACTCACATGGACCTCGGATCTCAATGTTACATTGGGGTCGGGTCGAGTGCTCGCGGTACCCGATTTGATGGTTGGCACACACAACATCACGTTGACCGCCACCGACAGCGACGGCAATAACTCCACAGACTCGTTCACAATAACTGTTGAACTTCGCAACATCACAGCCACTCAAGCTGAGCCCGAGCAAGATGCAGTGTATCAGGGACAAAACGTCAGCGTCAACTTCACTTTCGTAAATGAAGGCACCATAGCGGAGGCCTTCGATGTTCACGCATATGCCATCAGCCAAGACACAACGTCTTTGGACGTGTCGATTGGAAACCAGTCAGTTACAGGGCTTCCACCAGACGCAAACATCACTCTAACTTTTGTCTGGAACACAACCAGCAGCGCGCCTGGTAACTACACGCTGGGCTGCTTGGCCCCTCCACTACCAGGGGAACTCTACACAGGCGACAACTGCAAGACAACCCACGTTCTCGTCAAAATCGTGGGAGACATCAATGGCGACATGAAAGTTGACATAAAAGACATCGCAGGCATAGCTATCCATTTCGGAACAGTCCAAGGCGACCCTGGGTATGACCCTGTCGCAGACATCACAGGACCCACATACCTCAACCCTGATGGCAAAATCGACATCCGAGACATCGCTCTCGCCGCCAAACACTACGGCGAAACCGCCTATGCGCGCGAGAGCTATCTGAAACGTTTTCTGGTGGTCAAGAAGTCTACTTGATATCTGTTTCCCGATTTTCCGGGACATCACCTCCATCACCCGTAGTTCTTGCCTATAGAAGAGTGTGCAAACATCGATAAATTGCGAAGAAGAGATAAAAAGACACGTAAGAAAGACGAATGAGAGCAATGTATGCAAGAATCAGAACGGTGTCTAACTCCGACCTAAAGGATATATTGGAGATTTGCATGCATGCATGCATGCATTTGGGAGCTGACAGTATGATTCGTCAAATGGAATTTGGTGAAGAAGACGAAGTTAGGAGGCTTCTTGCGGAGCTCAGTTTTGAAGACCAGACTCTCTGGAGGAAAGAAGCAAAACCTTTCTTGGAATGCCTTGAGAAATACAGCAGAGTCCCTATAAGCCGGGCAGTTGACGGTAAGAACGCCATTTTCATCGCTGAAGAAGAGGGGAAGATCATTGGCTTGTGCTGGTGTACCTTGGTCGATAGAGGAATTGATCGCCAAGGAGAAATCTCTGAATTTTACATAAAAGAAGAACATAGGGGCAAAGGAATAGGGAAAGAACTACTGGAAACCGCGAAACAGTTTTTCACAAGTGAGGGAGTTCAAGTGGTATTTGTCTGGACACATCACGGTAATGAAGCTGCTATAGAACTTTACAAATGTGCTGGATTCAGAGAAGTTACCCAAATAGTAATGGCATATGCGCCTGCCTAACAACTTATGAGCGCGCCTAAGTAGAGCAGCTCAGGTAAGAATTTCCCGAAGATATTCGGCCAAAGGGAGGGGCAAAGCACTTCGCAAATTCGCGTCCTCACCAAGTGACTTTCCTTCGATAAGGAGATCAGATCCAGGCGAGATTCACAAGCTGCTGCAAAGCAGTCTTTGCGTTATGCCTAGTAGGATCTTGTTCTACGATTGGAAGGCAGTAGACTGCACGCTTGAAGGACTCAAAGAAGTTGGGAAATCACGCGAATTCTACATCGCTCTAAGAGAGGGAGAACTCACTTCTCTATCCTATGGAGGTCTGAGGCAGGGATTAGAACAGTCATCTTGGGCTTTCACAATTTACGCTCTTGACTCAACAGGTTTTCTTGCACATATTTGGCGTAACATAGCTGAGGCATCTAGGAGAGGCGTTAGTTCAATTACTGGTACACACGAAGTTAACTTTGAAAAAGCTCTTCAGAGAGCAAACTGGCTTTCACAGAAATACTGGACTATGCGCAAGGTTCTCCTCGAAAAAATCCTGCGACAAACCTAGCTCAAGCACGCGTATGCCTGCATCTAAAAAAGGTGTCACGGGGCAGCGTAAGTGTTTTGATGATTGAATCTGCCCAGACTATCTTAGGAAATCGTCAAATTTCCAATAGTGTTCTTCTTCTTGTCGCACTATTTCTTCAAACATGTGCCGTGTCGCCGTGTCTCCACGTTCAAACGCTTCACCAATGATTTTCCGGTACAGCAGTATAGCATCGTTTTCCGCCGCATGGTCCAGCTTCAAGAAGTCGTCAGCGGTCTCGCCAACTTGTGGAAGCGGATCTGGGATTGTTGTGGTCTCGCCTTCAAGCAAGTAGATCCTCTCGGAGATCTTTTCGAGATGCTCCATCTCCTGCATGAATACCTCTTTCAGTAGTTCGCTCACAACCTTGGCCTTGTTCGCCTCAGTGATGACCTCAAGCGCGGTTGTCTTTTTTCGCAAGGCCAGCAAACTGGCTTTTTCGTGTTGGTTCGTGTATTGCACAATTGCAGAGATTTCGCTTGCAGCCGCCTTGTTGAGCAAGGCAAAGTAGTCGTCTGTAAATATCTTGCGCCATTCTGACAAAGATGATGCCGGTCCTTCGAGCTCGTCTTTCACGTTCACATATTCTTGGAATTTGAAGAGGTGATCCTCTTCCTCTGCATAGATCTTTTCGAACAATTCGCGAGTTTCCCAATCCCCAATTCTTCCAGCAGCCTCGATAATCCGGCGATAAAGCGCGAGTGCTTCTTCTTCTGCCTTAACACCGTTCTTCGCGAATTCACTTAGAGTGTTGCCAACAACAGGCTTGTCCGATTTTGTAGTCGCCTTTCCACCCAGATAGTAAATCCGCTCTATAATATCCGCGGCATGCTTCATCTCTTGGATAGCGAATTCCCGTAAGAATTTTCCCATTGCCTCGTACGTAGTCTTCTCTAAGAGAATGTTCTCAGGAATGACCTTCCGTAGGAGCTTCTCCATCTTGGCGTGTTGAAGCATATATTGAATCGAAACTTGCAGTTCTCGTGCAACAGCATTGTTCAACAGATCAATATAATCAGGTGTTATTTGGACAGACATAATTGTTCACATCTTTTCAACTTATGAACGCACTGATTAATAACTTTGCTGCACCAGCAATTTGGCGAGGAAGGCGAACGCTTACGGTTCTCAGAAGACTTCGAGACAAGTGGTCTTATTATTTTGGGGCGTATGAATTCACCGTTTGTTGTAGGGTTTTCCTTTTTTCCGGCCAATCGTTTTGTCGTCGTCGAAGAGCCAGAAGACGTCATTCGTCGCCTTATGGAACATATAGTTCTTCCCGGTAGATTTCACGTGGCGAAGCGTATCGCGCAGGCCAATGTAATCGTCACTTTCATAGCTGGGGGCATATCCCTCCACGGGATGTTGCCAGTAGACGCCTTTCTTCCCCTTCCGTTCTTCCCATTCTAGCATGTCGGGGTTCCAGTTCACCACAAGGCTTGGGCCAGTCGGCTTGGGACGCGTCGGAGCAAGGGCTTCCCCGCTGTCTTCACCGATTTTCGTAGCGCGTGGTTCGGTATCATCCTCTTGGACGAGTACCAACTTGTATTCGCGACCACACTTGCATTTAAAACTCACACCTTCACCTCCTCTGTTTTACTGATGCGCGCGCAGTTCTTACCAGGAGGCATAGACCAAGCCTCCTATCCAGAAATACACGCATATCAGCTTCGTGAATGATAATAACTTTTTGCTTGCTTGCATGCACTCTCTGCCCATTACAAAAAAAGTCTTCTTGTACTGGTATATTTGATCAAGTCATTGTTCCAAGAATGAGGACTCCAGTTTGATTTCTCTGGAAGCTAGTCGCACTTGCTAATGCTAAGAACTAAATTTTGATCCGACCAACGACACAAAAACTAGGAGTGATTACTTTAATGTAATTTCTTAGTTTTAAAGTTCAGCGCGCGCGCCGTATGAGTAGGACCCGAAATTCATTCCCTTTCCTGACTGTGAAATACCTGGGAAAGTTTAATCCTAACTTCACATTTATGTGTTACACTGCACGCAATTCACCATCTTACTCGAGTGAACCTGATGCCATTCTCGAAGAAATTCACGAAAATTATGGGGTTCCCGAAGGAAGGCGATACTGTGAATCAATTCGTTGTTGAGTCTTTGTCCGTTGACCATATTTATATCCAGAGGAGCAAACCACGTCGATATGAATATTCTGTGAAGATGGTTGTTCGAGGGAAAGGCAACATGGCAGATGTAGAAACTGCTTTTGGTCCCTTACTTCGCCAGAAAAACGTCAGAACAACCAGTGGATATGGCAATCCTTACTCATGCAGCATCGGGCAAATGAACATCTTCAGAGCAGATGAAGAGAAATACGTATTAAACGCGAAAGGCCGGTGCACGAGGGCTTCACACGAAGCGCACGAAGAATACGAAGCGACACAGCTCAGAAAACTTGAGGAAGTAACCTTGAAAGTATATGAAGCCCTGTTTCAAGACCAAGACGCTGTAGAGGTCGATGGTGCCATATATCGGCTCAGTCAGACATCGGCATCAAAGATCCGATTTGTTAAAATCGAAGGATACACGTTCATTGAGCAAAATCCTCGAAAAGATTCGAAATGGGGAAAGCTGGCTCAAGAAGGACACAAGATCATGTGGGTATGCAGAGGACGAGCTTACCTCTACTTTGTCAAAGATGGACAGTTTTCGAAGTTGAGGAGGAGGACAAGAACAAAGAAAAAATAGACGCGCGCGCGAGCGCCCTCTCGAGAACGTGCACTCCACGATGCACGTCTCCAGTAAGACTAATTACAGGCTTCAAAGAGTACCGAATTATGAAAATAAAAAAGAGTCCTTGGGCTGCTTTGTTTCCATGCCCTGTTGTTCTCGTTACCTGTGTGGACTCCGAAGGAAGTCCCAACATAATTACTTTGGCATGGGTGGGGGTAGTCTGTTCCAATCCACCTATGTTGGGTTTTGGAGTCCAACCGCGGAGGTATTCCCACAGGTTGATTGAACGTTCTGGAGAGTTTGTTGTGAATATTCCAACCACAGACATTGTGAAGGAGACAGACTTTTGCGGAATGGTTTCAGGTAAGGATGTGAATAAGTTTTCTCAAACAGGATTAACTCCAGAACCTGCTGAGATCGTTAAGCCTCCACTCATTAAGGAGTGCCCAGTGAACATTGAAGGCGTCGTCAAAACGAAAATTCCGTTAGGGGTCCATCACCTGTTTCTGGGCAAGGTTGTTCAAGTTCACGTTGACCAAGAAATTCTAAATGAGAAAGGAAGAATCGATTTCACGAGTGTCTCTCCCTTCGTCTACAACCAAGGAGAATATTGGAGTCTTCACAGGAAAATTGGCCTGATGGGATTTTCGAAAAAGGGTAAAACTAGGTAGTTTATCGTTGAGCCACGCGCGCTTCTGCTGGCTAAATGGGCTTAGTTGTTCAGAAAGACCGTCAGGCTGAGGGTGAAGTAGTAGAGTTGGAAGGGGTAGACCCCTAATCTTTCAAGCAATCCTCTGTATTTGCTTTTGATGAATATCCCGGAGACAATGATAAGGATGAGTGCAACTAATGCGGAAACGAGTGAATAAACGGCAAATGTCTTCCAGACTTCTACCAGCTGTAGTCGAAACCACAGTGCCACCATCCCCGCAATGGTCATTAACCCCGAACCAATCACAAAAATCAGATGCAGCTTCCCCCTGAGAGTCACAATCTCGCCACCAGCGTCAAGAGGGAAGAAGAGAGCAACGAGTACCCCCAGAAATCCACTCGTTAAAAACAAAACTGGCCCTACAAGCGAACCACCTTCACTGTTTATCCCTTCAGGTAACCCAAGATAGAAGGCAAACAGCAAGACACTCGAAACAATAATGAAAGACTGCATTAGCCTCCTGTTAGGAGCGCCAACTGCAAATAATGAGCTGACATCATCTCGAACATGACTATAATCCGACTGCAAAATGCCCCCAAGAACCCACATGACCGTATACACGATTGGACTAAGCATCCCACAAATTGCCATAGTCTGCACGAGACTCATACGTTTCCCGTTTGATGTCTAGGCTAAGCCTTCACTTAAATGCTACGCGGATAATGATTAAGAACAATAAAAAGCGTAATATACTCAACGAGAACTTGTCAAGTGGAAAGCAGAAGACAATGAAAGAGTATTTCAAACTAGGATTGCCCAAAGAGGTGATCGACGCAATGCGAAGCAAATTAAAACACCTCCATCTACCCGCTGACACGCCCAAAGCGACAATTGTGGACAAGTTCTTAGAAGATGTTTTTTTCCACCTCACAAAAACTGATGAACACATTTCCGTAGAACCACTCGATGAGTAATAGCTAAAAACGAAGAGCATGCATGCATCGCTTTCTCCTCCATGCGGCCGCGCATAAGAGATATAGATAAGTTCTTATTAATCAGATGAATGCAAGTTGCTGAAACTTCCTGGCTATTCTAGCCTGAGATGGTGCATCATTCAAATGATTGGCCAATACTTGATAGCCTTTCGAGAAGTCTTGGAAGCGGCTCTTATTATATCCATAGTTCTAGCTTATTTAGATCGAACTGGTAGGAAACTGTTATCACGCTACGTATGGTATGGCGTCTTTTCTGCGATTGTGGTAAGCGTTGCTCTAGGTTCCGGTATCTGGTTAGCGTATGGAACACTTTCGGTAGATGCACAAGCATTGTTCGAAGGCGTTGCAGCCTTGGTTGCAGTCGCTGTCTTGTCGTCGATGATCTACTGGATGGCTACAAAGGGAAAAGAACTACGCGGTGAGGTGGAACGACAAGTTGAAACTATTGCGACTCGTGGAGCTACTCTTGGCTTGGTCTCATTCGCTTTTATCGCAGTGTTTCGCGAAGGACTGGAAACCGTGCTGTTTCTGACGCCTTTTCTTGTAGCTGACGCGTTGGCAACTGTTGCTGGGCTACTCCTCGGAACATTGACCTCGCTTGCGCTGGCCTACGGCATTTTTGTTGTTGGAGTGAAAATCAACATAAGACGTTTCTTCTACTTCTCAAGTATTCTGCTAGTGCTTCTGGCTGGAGGATTGGCCGGCTATGGGGTCCACGAACTTATCGAGTACACAGGTTCTGCATCATGGGGTGCGTTTGGTCAGCCCGGCTACAACTTGAACATTCCCCCAGACAGCCCACTCCATCACAAAGGCATCTTTGGCTCCGTACTCGCAGTTATGTTTGGCTACACCGTCAAAGCTGAGTGGGCAAGACTGCTGGTCCACATTGGATATCTTGCGATAGCAACACCTCTAGTAATCCGAGTTTACCGAGAAAAATGAGTTGCATTATAAACAAAATCTCGTCGATTACAACATACAGACGCGTTTGTGAACCTCAGCTCCCGAATCACTCTCGTAAATCTCCTTCATTCTTGCTTCACAGGGGGGATCACATGTGCTTCGCCTTCAGAATCTGCTTCAAGAGCGAGAAATGATGTATTCAAGCTACGCAATCATGGCAAGCAATCCAAGGGTCAAGATAAACCCTACTATCAATCCAAAAGATGTGAAATGCTCGTGTCCGTGCTCATGCGCTATAGGAATCAGCTCATCCACAGTGATAAACACCATTACTCCTGCTGCAAAGGATAATGCAAAAGGCATCAGCTCCGACACCGTGGAGAGGAATACAGCTGCTATCACAGCGCCCGCTGGCTCCGTTAATCCTGACAGCAGGGCGACACGAAATGCATCCCATCTTGAGGCTCCGCTCAGCCGAATCGGCAAGGCTATTGCCATGCCCTCCGGGATGTTGTGGAGCGCAATGGCAATTGTTATAATCACACCGATTCGTGGTGCATAGGAATAGCCTGACGCGACGGCAATTCCCTCGGGAAGGTTGTGGAACGAAATTCCAATCGCAATTAGCATGCCTGTCCTAAACATCTTCCCATCGATGACTCCCCTTTCACTGATAATGTGTTTGTGAGGCAAAAGAAAGTCCAATATGAACAGGATGAGTAAACCTGCAATGAAGCCCACTGCTGCAGGAAAGAGTCCTGATATCTGCATGGCATCCGCAAGAAGCTCCATAAATGACAGCATAATCATCAAGCCCGCTGCCAATCCTATTAAGAACACAAACAGCTTCTCTCCAGGCTTTCGGATCAGCACTAAAAGTCCTCCTAACCCGGCGCCTAAGCCTGCCAAGGTGCTCAGCAAGACTATGTTAACCACGTCGGTGCTCATGTGCCCTACTTCCTATTTGAGGTTAGGTCTGCTCTATTTTATTTATTATAGCTTATGGGTAGCAAGGCTTGGATACATGCTGTTCGAAGCGTGAAATTGGAGTCTAAGTTTGGAAGTAATAACTCGTATATTAGTCCGAAAACACTGGATACCTGAAGATAAAAGAAGATGCGCATCCAAGTTCTCTCGACCTCCACACAGAGTTCATCCCTTACAGAATCAAATCCGTTGAGAATTCTGACGTTCTGTCGCCTGGCAGGCGACGTTGCCGTGGCCAAAACGTTGAGTCAACTAGAAACCTATGTATCATCGATTGCCAAAGATGTTGTGTTTGCAGTGGGCAACTACGATTACTATTATTGAACATTTGACGAAGTCAACGAGCGATTAGAAGAGATGGATTCTAGATTGCCCAATTTTCATTTCCTTAATAACCGAGCGGTCATCATCAGAGATAGCGCGCGCGCAAACGACCGTAATGAAAATGCTTCTCCCCTGGATAGACGTGGTTGATATTGAAACGATGGTCGCTGTTCCGCGGGAAGACGCAATTAAACTGCTTTAATCGAGACTAGAGCGCGCGCGCCTTTTCTTGGGGGGCTGGCAGATTTTTTGACCTAACCTATCTTCTGATTCTGATTTTGCGCTTGTGGGGTCCATGTAGACGTGGTCTTAACGGTTGCTTGCTGTCGGCAGGTCGGGTTGGGGCTTCATCATGTGTGGGGGTTCTTCGATGACCCGTCTCTTCCATGTCCCCCTGGACAACCATGCAATCGAGAGCGCGGCCGCTCCAAGGTTTCCGATTGTCATGCCAGCCCAAATGCCTGCAGCGCCCATTTCAAAGACGAAGTAGAACACGTACGCCAACAGGGTTCGCATTCCCCACAGCCGGACCAGTGATAAAACCATGGACGGTCGGGTGTTGCCGGCGCCCTCAAACACGCCGCTAGCCATTCGAAAGACGGTGAAGAATGGTACCGAAAAGACAAAGAACGTGATGAATACGGACCCTGCGTCCAGGACCCCGGGATCGCTAATGAACAGCTGGTACAGCGGCACTCGTAAGAAGTAGACTACTGCACTGCCCATCAGGGACAGGATGAAGAAGGAAAGCAGGAGTTTCTTAACGATCTCACCCGCCCGTTCATGTTGATTTGCCCCCAAGTTTTGGCCAACCATCGTGGATATTGCGCTGACGCCTCCCCAGAGAATTACGTTGATGAAGTTGATGAGTCGAAAGCCAATCCCATAGGCGGCAAGGAGTACGCCCTCCCCCGGTAGCAGCTTGTCTTCTATAGAGACGAGACTGATGAGCGCCACAAATCCCAGAGCAGTCCCACTGAGACCGATTGCAGATGGAACGCCTATCGCGACAACTTTCTTCATCCAAGTCACGTCCGGCTTTAAATCTGCGAATCGCAGCTTTATCCCAAGTCTTCCTGAGAACAGAAGATACATCCCAATGATGGCAACCAGTCCTCTTGTCATTAGCGTCGTCAACGCCGCGCCAACAACACCCATCTGCGGGATGGGGCCCCAGCCGAACACAAAGAAGGGATCCAATGCGGTGTCGAGTACGCTGGACATAATTGTCAAGATCATCGGTGTCTTGGTGTCTCCATAGCCTCTCAATGTGGCCCTGAACCCAAAATGGAAAAACAGAAAGGGCATGGCCAAGAACATCACCTGCAAGTAAGGCGTGGTCGTAGCTTGAACCACTTGTGAGGCGCCCATTAGCGTCAGCACATCACCAGCAAGTGGGAAACCCACGATGGCCGCAACTAAGGATGTACTCAACAGCACAAAGAGCAGCTGCCCTGCTGATTTGTTAGCCTTCTCAGGCAACCCAGCACCCGTGTACTGGGACACTAGGGAAACTCCTGATATTGCAAAGCCCGCGCTTATGGAGATGAAGAGAAACATGATAGGCCAGGATATTGAAGGCGCGGCAACTGCCGCGGGTCCTAGCTTTCCCAGCCAAAAGGCATCCGTCAAATTGTAAACGGTTTCAAAGACATTGGACAACATCACCGGCCATCCCAGTGTTAGAGCTGTCCGAATAATGTTTCCGCCAAGTATGCTGCCCCTCATCGAATCCACCTTCAATGTGAAAGATCCTCCTTCAGCAGACGATGGACTACACTCAAGAAAGCGTCATAAATACATTACTTCTTGTGTGCATGCATCCGTGCTGGTTGATGCAAGCGTAGATTTGTGTTGACCGACTCTGGTCTAGTTATTATTGTTGTGGAGTCGTGGCGCGGGCTATTATCAACTGGTTCATGAGGGGGTTAACAATCGATATGAGGAACCATATGACTGCGTCAATTGTCCATTCTGCCGCGCGCGCACGCAAAAGGAATTAATCTAAGGCCACGTTTACACAAAGGTTTGGAGGGAAAGCCATTTTCCTCACTCGTCGAAACTACAATTAGATCCTTTAAAAGGGCGGATCTGAACAGTATCGAAAAGATTGAACGAAGATCGTTCACCGACCCGTGGTCGAGTAGTGATTTTGAGTCCTTCCATCAACGAGACGGTGTTAGGTTTTTTGTAGCGGTAAGGAATACGCACATCGTTGGTTATATCATAGTAGAAGTGTTGGAGGCTACGGATCTCCCCAACTTGCGAATAATAAAACGTGGACACCTGCTGAATCTGGCAGTTGATCCCAAATATAGACGTCAGAGTGTAGGTAAGACGCTGGTGAATGCTAGTCTCAGAAGTTTGCTGAAGGAACGCGTACAAGAAATTTGGCTGGAGGTTCGTGCGTCAAATTGGGTAGCAAAGAGGTTCTATCTCACGATGGGATTTAGAGAGGCTGGACGGAAATGCCAATATTATGTAAATGAAGATGCCTTGATCATGAAGAGAGAGCTTTAGAGTGCAAGGCGTCAGCGTGAAAGGAAAGAGTGCGTGAGAAGGTAACTCTTGCGCTGCGCGTGTAACAGTTATGTTTCTGGTTACTCTGGACCTACTGTGGAGCCACCTGACGCATTGACTAAGACTTCACTTGGGGATCCGACGTATTTGAGGTGTGAGCCACCGCTTGCGTCACCAACTAATCTGCTATCTAGGTTGACGGTTGCAATGCTTCCACCGCTCAGGTTTACAGTTACATTATGAACTGGGAAACCTGAGAGGTTCAACTGGCTTCCACCAGAGCCGCTCATTGTTAGGTCATTTGCAGCGCCCTCTAATGAGATGATGCTTCCTCCAGACAGGCTGAGAGCGAAGTCATGCGAAGCCGTAAATCCTTCAACGTTACCGTGTGTTCCGCCTGAGAACGCAAGCGCATGAAGGTCGGGCATGGTGATTTCGGCGCCTAGGGTTACATCTTGATAACTATAGCCCCAAGCTAACCCTATTATGAGCGTATCGCCAGTCTGAGAAACCTCGATATAATCGAACATGTTGTCATCGGCTGTGATGTTGATGTTGTATGCATCTGACTGGTTAATCTCTACCTCAAAGCCCCATCCCACTTCGACCCGTGTGAAATCTGTGAAGGGCTTCTCTTGGTTAGCCAAATTTCCCGAACCGATCACCTGACTGAAGGGTTTCCACGCTCCAAGCAAGACCGCCGCGACCACTACTGCCACAACCAATCCGACCACAATAATGATTATTAACGCAATGACCAATGTGCTTACGGCGTTTGTGTTTGCTTTTGATTGCTTTCCACTCATACTGCATCTTCCGTTACGTATTCTGTTTCAGTTTTTATGACTTGTGGGAGAAACTCATTATTTCCTATGATTCACCGCTATTCATGCTTGGTAGTACATGCTTCCAGAAAGTGTGTGGTAACCGTGGAAGGTAGTGTTCGAACACCAAACCAAAACAAATTTAAATTTGGGAAGTGAAACGTCAGAGAAATGAGGGAGAATCTTGAACGCAAAAGATGAGTGTTTTGGACTTCCTTATGGTGGAGCAATCTTTGGACTGTTCATCGGAGCATTAATCATTCTTTGGGGACTATCGAGCCTCTTTGACTGGGACATTGAAATTGGGACTTTCGCAATCATCGCTATCGGCTTACTAATTGTTGCAGGTGCAATCTACGGATTAACTCGCCGAGGAAGTTGAATACTAGACTCACTGGTCGATGTTGCTTTTCGGCATAAATAGCTTGCACCTAACTGGTCATCGCTTGAAGTCTTCAACCTATTTTAGGCTAATTCTCTCTTCCACTCTCAGTGATGTATTTCGCGGAAGTAGATGAAGAAGTTGCCGCGTGATTGGTCTGAGTGGTTGATGGTATAACAGAGCTTTCTTTCTGAAGTCTTAATGCGCGCGCCACCTAAGAGACGCGTGCATTCTTGAGTGTGGGTTTTCATAGAGGTTCAATTGGCCTGTTGACATGATGATGGCCTTTCCGATCAGATCAACTCTCCCCGTCTCATGCGCTCTCACTTTTAGTTCGCCGCCTCGTGATGAGGCTTGGTAGGCTAGCATCTCCTTTTTTCTGAGAATGTTTGACCAATAGGGAGCTAGGATTGTGTGTGCAGCTCCAGTCACGGGGTCTTCATTGATGCCAAGCCATGGTACGAAGACTCGTGACACAAAATCATACGGAGGTTGACCTTTTACCGTGACAATGACGCCGTTTATGTCCTCTGGTGTTGAAATGGATTTCATACCGTTAAAGTTTGGTTCTAGGTTCACGAGGGTCTCTTCGTTTTTCAGGCGGATGAGAAGGTCTTTTAGTGTCTTCGCGAGGCAGGCGTCATCGTAATCGGATATGCCAATTTCTCTCAAGAGGTTTTGGTTGGGTCGAATGGGTACGGTTTTTGCGCTGGGAAAATTGAGGTAGATGGAGTCCCGCTCTCTCTCTGCTGTGAGCTCTCCGCTTCGTGTTTTGAAGTTCACTTGAGGCGTGTGCACATTAATTTCATGGAAAAGGACGGCTGCGGTGGCGAGAGTTGCGTGGCCACAAAGAGGGACTTCGGTTGTCGGGGTGAACCATCGGAGCGAGAAGAACTGTGAGTCTTCTATCGGTTTCTTTGCAGGCTCAAGGAGGAATGCAGTTTCTGACAAATTAAATTCGGCTGCGATGGATTGAAGGACGTGGTCTTCATATTGCTTATTTATGATGCAAACTGCTGCTGGGTTGCCTGTGAAGGGTCTACTCGTGAAGGCGTCTACTACATAGAAGGGGATTCGTTCGGGGGCTTTTCTCATGCTATCTTTCCCTCTGCGCATACATGCGCACGTGTTCCATAATCATTTTTGCTGTTAGTTTAGTGGAGATAAAAGCCTTCTGATGCCGACCTCGCAAGCGCAGAAAGGATCCCCTTCGACCGAGGATGACATTGATGACTGGGGGCGTGTGGGTTCACATGATTATGGAGAAAGGAGAAAGAAACATTTCCAGATGCTGACTCCCCCAGTCCCGCAAGATATACTAATGCGAAAGACACATTTAATGTTACATTTTTATACAAAATGTATAATTCAGTTAAACAACTTTTTTATGTACGTGTTATCACACGCAGCGACTGCGTGCCTTCATCGCAAAAAACTCGTTATAGGGGGAGAAAGAGAAATTGATGCTCGTGCACGTGGATCGCACGCTTGTAGATGGGGTCTTTCTGAGGATCTTGAATCAAGCTCATTGTGTCGCGGGAAATGGACCCATTGCCTTTGTGGGGGAGTTCAGTGTGTATGGTTAGACAGTTGCAGCATGCGACCCAAGAGTTATTATGACGTCCGTCATATTTAAATGTTGACGCTTGATGTGTATGGTGCTATAGGAACACTCCACCTGCCAACTTAGTGTTAACACGCTTGTCTCTACAACCTGGTGGGCACACTGATAAAAAGGGGAGCGAGTTTTTTGGTCTGGGTGTCTTTTAAGGATCCGTTTGTCCGAACCGTTTGGCGACGGTCGCGACGTCTTTGATGTCAATCTTCCCGTTTGGAACACCGATAGTGTCGCCAGTGAGGTCGGTGTTGGGGTGGTGGGGGCACGCAGGCTCTGGCGCTGCGTGCCAATATTCAAGCCATGTGCCAGCTCCAGGGCCTGGGTTGAGTATGTCGGCGCCTACGTCGACTCCAAAGCCTTGGGCCACTGTGGCGACGTCTCTGATGTCAACTTTACCATCTGCAACGTAGGCTGTGGGCCCAGTTATGTCCCCAATCATTGCCACTGTAATCGACCCATCAGTGATGGCGTTGTCAGTTAAGTCTGTTTCACCTGGAACAATGCTGGCCTCGGCGCTTAGGAGATAGCTGCCTTTGCTCACGTTAGTGGTGTTCCATCTGAAGGCGATCATTGCCGTATGTCCACTTGGAAGTGTTACAGCTGTTTGGTTTCTGATTTGTTTGGGAATTCCGAAGAAAGTCCAAATGTCAAGTCCAAAGTTTAGGCCCCAAGTCATCGTGTCAGTAAGGTCCACTGCTCCGTCGCTGTTTAAGTCAGCTGGGTTTTCGCCTGGCGGGCCATTCCAACCGAATTCGAACGCAATCAGGTCACCGTCCCAAAGATCAATATAGCCGTCTCGAACTGCGTCGCCCATGCTCCAAAAGGTTTGCGAGTAGGCGCCTCCTGGCCACTGTTCAGTGAAGATGCTTAATCCATCGTAGTAGGCGGTTACGTTGAAAGTTTCCGTGTAGTTGCCCTGATTTTCGAGGGTGCATAAGACTAGTGCTGTGTAATTTTGGCCAACGATGGTCTCGACCCCTATGAGGCTGCTAATTGCAACGTCGTGCTCTGCAGATGGTTGCGCGGGTACTGAAGGCATAAAACCTACGATCATCGCCATGCTTATGAGAAGTACCACTAGCAGAAACGGTGCTGTTGCTCTTATCATCGTTTTTTCAAATTCTCCTTTCTCAATTATTTGATGCTTTATCGTTTAACTAAGCCTGCATGCAATAGAAAAATGTTCCTTAGTTAGTGTGCGGGCGCGGACAACTCCATCATACGTATTCTTCTCTCGGTAGAAGACAAGCCGTACACACCGTTAACAAGCATTCCCTTCTTTCTACAGACAAACAAGATTTTTCTCCCTTCTTCCCAATGCCTCGTTTTGAGAATCTCAAACTGCTGGGTGAGAGCATGCTTCACTTTGGAGACTGGGTAAATTCTTTCGGTAAATTCGTATTCATGGATCTGATAGGTGTTTTCTGTTATCTTCTCGAAGATCTTAAAATCCCAAGTCAGCGTATTTCCTCGGACAAGAGCTTGGTCATAGACGTATCCTTTAGGGAATTTGCTGGCTGTTGCTTCTTTTCCTCTGAAGTGCTGCAACGCTCGAGGAGTGTACATGTCAAAGATAAACAGTCCACTCTCCTTCAGATGTTGACTCACTGCTAAGAAGGTGGACTTCCATTGATTAAAATCTTCCAGAAAGTTGATGGAATCGAAGACTGAAAAGACGACGTCGAATTCTCCATGGACCTTGAAATTGTGCATACTCGACACGAAGAATTTTCCTCTTTTGATTTTTTTCTTGCAGACATCAATGTAATCCTCCTCAATATCCAGACCATAGATGAGAAATTTCTTTGGAAAATTGTCGAGAACCGCTCCAATTCCCACCCCGAGTTCCAAGACCTTCTTTGCTTTCTTATTATACGTCTTGATGGACTTCAGAACTCTCGCTGCTCTGTCTTTTGCTTCTTTTTTGTCTTCAAGCGATTCCCAGAAATGCACAAACGATTTCGCCATGTTTGTCATTTACCATGACTCTTCTTCGAATTTTATAATTTGTGGAAAAATAATGGGAAACGGGTGGAATCACTGTAGTCTGAGATTGAATATATCGTTCGGCAGATGGTCAATACCCTCGAATTCTTTCACAATAACGGATTTAATCTTCGTCTTCAAGGCAGGGTCGATATTGGCAATAATCAGTTTCTCCATTCCCCCAATACTTTCACAGTCATCCTCTACTAAGACATCAGGCAACGCTTTTTCTACAACATCCTTGTACTCTTCTCCCTGCTGACGAAAAAGTACCCGACCATTAGGAAATCCATGATTCTTCAGAGCCCCCTTTATATCTTTAACTTCTAATGGTCTAACACGGGAAGTTAAATACAATATTCTGGCTCCTTGGCGTTTCCACTTCTGTAATTTCTCAACAGCTGCACCAATCGGGATGTAGGTGCTCCAATTATGAATGGAGGGATCTATTCCAGCTTTAACTTGCTTGACAATGGTTTCCCTAATGCACCCTCTAGCACCTGAATGCATAATCAAGGTTCCCTCAGCAAAAATTAGGATTCTCATAGACTAACAAGCATTCATAAGGTTTTATGGCTTGTGGAGTAATCCCGATTCTAATCAAACTTTGAACAATGAGGTCCTTTTAAGACCATAGGCATCCGTGCCCACTCACAAGAAATGCCTACAACCTACTCCTTGACTCTTTCAACCTTGAAGCAAACCGGGCGCAAGCCATCCGGGCAGGCTGAGTAGAGTGTGTCTTCGCCGGTCCAGTTTGGCACGTGGCCGCCATATCTCAACAGGTTCACACTTGTATGAATGCTATGCCAAGCTTGTTGGCAAAATCCCTCTGGCATTTCCCCGTCGTCTGTAACAAGAAATTCTTGTCCTTCTTCGAGAAAGCATTTAGGGATGGGATTTCCATCTGACTTGATGAAGTCTCTGCCAATAACATCTTTGGGTTCAAAGACTTTCACAATTGTTATCTTCACCATGCTTGGCGACATAGTAGCTCTCACCCGTAGTACCGTTTTGCTGTTATATTTGCTGGTGATAAAAACCTTCTCATGCATCGCCCATGAGGACTCGATAAACTCTTAAAAGCGAAACTGGATCCACGCAATGCTTTAATGGCAGGTCTTCGGTACTGCTTTTTGAAGGCAATTTTGATGTTCGAAACTATTTTGGAGCAAGTTCCTGACTACGAGTCCTTTTATACAGTAGATCAACTGAACGCGAGTTCAGAAAAACTTGCGCAAGAACATCCAGGCAAGGTCAAAGTGTTCACGATTGGCAGATCGCGGAAAGGAGAAGTCATACAGGCTCTCAGAATCGGAAACGGTCAGAAGACAGCATTGTTGTTCGGGTTTCCTCACCCAAACGAGCCGATTGGAAGCATGACGCTTGACTACCTAGCCGAGCGACTGGTGGAGGATCTCATCTTCTATAGGCTTGACTACACGTGGCTCATCGTGAAATGTGCAGATCCTGATGGCGCAAGGCTGAATGAAGGATGGTTCAACGGGCCCTTCACACCTCTGCACTATGCCTTGAACTATTATCGACCACCGGGATATCAGCAGATTGAATGGACCTTTCCAATCAAATATAAAACACTCAACTGGAACACGCCGATCCCGGAAACGAAGGCCTTAATGGAACTAATTGAGACTCAAAAGCCCATATTCATGTACAGCCTGCATAATTCCGGGTTTGGCGGCGTCTACTTCTTCATTTCCGCCCCCTGCAAGCCCTTGTATCCGAAGTTTCAAGATCTTGCTAAGAAAGAAAGATTACCGCTGCACCTCGGTGAGCCGGAAACACCCTACATGAAGAAGTTAGCAACTGCGATATTCAAAATGCCGACGTCGGTCGAGGCGTACGAATTCCTGAAGAAACACACTCAAAAGGATCCGGCCAACATCATTAACTACGGAACGAGCAGCGATGATTACGCTCGAAGAGTGGCTGACAGTTTCACCCTCGTCTGCGAGATGCCATACTACTACGATCCCCGAATTGGAGACACTTCGGAATCAGACATAATGCGAGAAACTGCAGTTATGCAGAGCATCAAGCTCGCCGAAGAACGCTACAACTTCGTCAAGAACGTGTATTCAGATGTCAAGCAAAGCCTCCAGAGCCACACGGGAAAGAGACCCTTCGTGGACGCAATTGAAGATTCCCTGAGGCGGTTTCCCGATGCTATCGCAGCACAGAAACACTGGGCTCGCACCGATCCTAAACTGAACCGCAAAGCAACCGTAGCCGAAAAATTTGACTCCTGTGTTATCAGCCTCTTCTACAATCTCTTGTCGTTGGGAATGCTGTATCGATGCGTGAAGGACACAAAAAATGAAAAGACAGAGCAAGAGGTGTTCCATCAGATTCAAGAATGGAACAAGAAACTGGAAGCCCAACTCTCCTACGAGGTGATACCCATCAGAAGCCTAGTGAAGGTTCAGCTTGGTAGCGCTCTGGTAACTGCCGAGTACATCAACGAGAACGCACGTGCGCAAAACAGGGATCTATGAAAAAGAACCAGACGATTAAACTTGGTTTCTGTAAAAGAGGTTATAGACAAGCTAAATTCTAGGGCTAAACCTGGTGCGCGCGCGCGAAGAAGCTCATCTAGAACGTACATTTAAGGAAAAGTACATTTCGTGCAAAAAAAGTGACTCACGATACATTGGAATATCTGAGAGAAAGCCTACGCGAAATGCTTAAAACTGAATGCAAATAAAACAATAACATGGTGATTAAGCATATCTAAGAACGATAAGATGGTCGAAGAGCTAACTAAGATACGTGAACTACTGACGCCAAAGCCCGCGCCGCCACCTCCCAAAGGCTTGTGGAAAGAATTCATGGACTTCATCTCCAAATACAAGGTGATGGGCCTGGCTGTTGCTTTCATCATGGGCGTGTACCTAGGAGGCCTTGTTCAAGCAATGGTCACGGGCTTAGTGATGCCCCTCATCGGTCTGGCTATTCCAGGTCTGGGCAACCTCGCGACGTTTAAAATACCGGTTCCCCCAACAGAACTGGATAGCCAAGGGATCCCTGTCGATGTAAACTATGTTGGCCAGTTATTCGGCGTTGGCGAGTTTATTGCAGCACTAATAACGTTCATCATCGTCGCCTTCGTAATCTTCATACTGGTGAAAATCACTAAACGCTGGGGAATCGAGTAGCCCAACTACCCACCTTTTTTCTGCCCAGCCACCACACGCATCACAAATCTATACACGAGCGGTGCAATTACAATGCCAAGGTCTATCCAAGTCTAATGTACTCTATCAATTGGTCAAACCCTAGTTGCCTAACAACATTGTCGCTTTCTAAACTTACCAGGAATACATCACGCTTTACTATATAATGTCCCCATTCCAACTGAAGCCTCCGTATGAAACTAATGTGGTCAGCGTAGCTCTTATGTAGTGAAATCGAGACTCTTCCCATTCCCATGCCCGAACCTGTAGAAGCAAATATCACGTTGGGGTGCTCTTTCAAAAATAAAGCCACCTTATCTAAAAAATCCTCGGAGCGTGCAGCTGATAATTCTTCACCCTCAGCATTCCACGACAAAAAGTTGAACGCCATAATCGTCAACCCCATTTTCGCGAAATTTGGAATTCCCGAGTAGGTGATGTATCCGTCTCTTTCTAGAGATGCTCTTCTCCTTGTAACTGTAGGTTGAGAAACACCAATCATTTTGGCTAATTTTCGATCGCTGATCTTTGAATTCTTCATTAATTCAAAGAGAATCTCATAGTCTAATTTCTTCAACCTTCCCAAACTGCATCATTGATTACCTTATAAATCTCAACATTTATTACTTTTGGGCAAGAAAAAAAGGAGAGGTTGAGAATCTGTTGCGCGTGCATCACTTGCGCGTGCTGCGTAAACTTTTGGAGAAGAGTGACATGAATCCTGTGATCATAGGCATCACACAGTCAAATTTAGAGGCTATTCCCGAGAAGTGTCGCTCCTGCCTTTATTGGAGCTTTCCAGAAGAAACTGAAAAATTGAACTCAAAGATTTCAGCAACTAACCAAAAGTTGATAGAGAAAAAGAAACAGTCGTTACTTCATACTTTACAGGAGTTTGGGAACTGCGCCAAAATTCTCTATTACAATGACGTCCCGGTCGGATACGCTGAGTACGGACCGTCTCATCGCTTTCCACAAATCAAGGAGTACAAGTCTCAGCCAATCGGACAAATCGATGAAGGCGTTGTTTTTCTCTCCTGCCTTTACATTGTTGATGAAACCCTCAGAAGAAAAGGCCTAGGCGAGAAACTTCTCGACAACGTCATCGCTGACTTGAAAGGACGCGGCTTCACAGCTATAGAAACCTATGCTCGAGAGGGCTCAACGAACAATCCTTCGGGACCAATTGAACTCTATCAGAAAAAAGGATTTTACGTTAAAGACGATGCCAATCCCGAGTTTCCTATAGCGCGGCTAGACCTTTAACACCTATTCCCCCGCGTGATCTGAATGGTGCAGTTCGACACTCGATAGTGAGTGTTCTCATCAATCCTTAATATCCAGTTTGACATTTCAAGAACAGGAACAGCATTCGAGAACGTTGGAGGGTGTAAATGAAAGCCGCCTTATTCATAATAGACATCCAGAACAGATTCTTCAAGATTAACCAAGCATGCGCAGACTCGCTGAATTCCGCTATTGAATACATAAACGCTGCAATCCCCCTTTTCAGAAAAAGGAATCTCCCCATCTTTGTGATCCTGCATAAAAGCAAAGAGGAAAACCTCATCCCAGGCACACCTGACTTTGATGTGCCTAAAAGCCTAAAACTTGCGCCTCAAGACACGCGCATAATTAAAACTTATGGCAACGCCTTCACAAAAACGGAGCTTGGGGAAAAAATGCGGCAGCTGGGTGTAGATACCATTATCGTGACAGGTTTTTGTGCAGAGTACTGTGTTCTATCCACCTACAGAGGCGCCCAAGACTTCGACTTTACACCCATAATCCTGCGAGGCGCCATTGCTTCTGACAGCGCAGACCACATAAGATTTGTGGAGGAAATCACGGAGACTGTATCGTACGGAGCACTGAAAATACTACTCTAAAGAAATCTAAGCGGCGAGTCTGACAAAACATGGCATGCGTGCAGATTGTTAGGTCTTAAGTTGGTCTGCTATTTCTTTCCGAGCTCTTTGCATTTGGGAAGCTCTCCATCAACGATGGGTCCCTTCATGCCCCTACCTTTGTCGATAGACCCGGGGCCATGATGCGCGTGCGCAGAGCAATCGCTGGAAGTTAAATCTTCTAGAAGGTTAGTGCACGACATGGTTCAGAGACAAACTTTCGAGGTTAGCCATTCATGCAGCCACATACAATCAGGTTTTAATTTTCATCCCATCATATGCAAACAAAAGGTTGTAGCGTTTCTCCAAGTCTCTGTATTCATCGTAGTTTCGGTTCCATTCCTCCTCGATGTGGGTGACGATGGTTCTCTTTGCTCTCAGTCGCGTGGCCAAGTCTTGAAGTTCGGTTGGCGAGAACAATTCTTGTCTGAGTGGATTTCCGAGAGGAATTTCTATTCCTTCTTTTAAAGCTCCTTCCAAGTGGAAAGAGCCGATTATGAGCAACACGAGGTTTTCCAGTTGCGGATCTTCTGGAAAGGGCTTGACGTCGCAGGGGGCGTAAATCACTCGTCTTTCCTGCTCTTGAATGAGGAATACAGTAGAAGTGTTGTAGGTTGCATGTACTTTAAACGGTGTGATTATGAAGTTTCCGATCTGCAGCTCTTCGCGGTCCTGCAACTCCACAATCTCGATGAGGTCCGATTTTTCGTAATAGTCAAAAAACGATCCACCCCGGTAACGCATAGACTTCAGATCGCCCATGACTTCCGGTATGGCACACACCCTCACCTTGTTCCTCGGCTTGCTGCCTCGAACAAACATGTCTAACCAAAACTTGTACATGCGCTCAACGATGCGCATGCCAAACGTGTGATCGGGATGCCAATGCGTATAGAAGACGTAGTCCACAGTGCCTATGCGCTCCCGATTGAGTTGAGCAGCTATTTCTTCGGGAGTATCGAATAACAGGTGCGCATCGTTGACAAACATCGACGGTCCTGAACGAGCATAAGGGATTCCTTTGATTCGTGCTTCTCCACAGACGCGGCAGTTGCAGCCCGGCCTTGGAATGGTTGTTGATCCGCCTGACCCGAGAATTGTGAGTTCCATGCAATCACTGTTACCATTTGGGCAATCTAAGGCTTTGTGCCTATTGCAATCGGATTCAATTCTACACGAAAATCATGTACGCATTTGTTACGGCTTTCCATTTAATAGAAAATTGTGTCTCAGCAGGTACTTAGTTTTTGTCGAATTTTTTTGAGAATGCGATTCCAGCCGGATGTTCCATAGAGACTTGTGAACGCCCTGCAACTCGTTAAATAATCTATGTGAAGCCACCCGTTGTCTACTGCGCGGTTGAGATATTTGAGAGCCCCGTGGGTTTCTCCGACTGCAGCTTTGGCATAGGCTACCCGGAAGTAGTAGGTGCCCAGCTCGTGCGGCAGGATTTCACGGAACCATTTCGGCAACTCCTCGGGAGGCGTCGCGAAGAATGCCTCGTAACATTTGATGGCTTCTTTGTATCGGTGTGCTCTGAAGTGGGCTTGAGCGGTCTCTTCAAGATGATGAGCTTCGTTTGCGCAGGCATAGTATTGGATGTACTTTCTCTCCAGCTCGAATCCAACTTTTTCCGCGACTCCAATTGAGCCTAAATTATATTCGTCACAATGCCAACCGACTTGTCTACAGCCGCTTGACAACGCGTGGGTGACTGCTGCTGCTGTGGTGAGTGTAGCCAGTCCTTGCCTTCGGTAGGCTTGATGTGTGCGTATGCCTATTTCGCAGGCGTTGCCGCTTATGCAGTCTGCAACGCTCCAACTGACAACTTGCTGATCATGCACGATGCAAGAGCCAAAGCCTTTCTCCATGAAGCTGGCGATGGACCCCCAGTTTGTCTTCATCCACCCTGTGAGGTGTGCTGGAATCTCCAAGTGAGGTGTTCGTAGGAGTTGCTCATCTATGCGTCGGATCTGGAATCCTTTTGGGACATGATTCATCCAATGGTCTATTTTTAATTCAGTGCAGACGTAGTGCCTTCGTGAGGTTGTCAGTGGAGTCCGCCCTTGAAGGATTATGGGCATTTTTTCCTTCCACGAATCCGGATGGTAACCTATTGCAACGTCAGTCTCGCCCTGCCTAACCGTGTCTCCGGCGAAAAGTCTTGAAAATATGAGGTTATTCAGTGAGGTGTTGAACTCATCATTGTTATCCTGTCCAGCGACATAGTATCCTTCAACAGTACACATGAAAGCTGCGCTCGGATCCGTGACACGATCCGTGTAAACTCTTCCAGGGCTGGTTCCTTCAATGACAGCTCGTGTGATTAAGTTCCACGCTAATTCCTCGAATAGCGGTTGAACCTTGTGATAGTCCCTCTTATTGAGCTCGTGGATCATCTTGTTCTACCAATTGGCTTCCGCTGCTTATTTCAATTTAGCTGCTAGCATACCTAGCTAACAACTACAACCTATTCTCAGAAGCCAACATCGATTTCAAGATCGACATTATCGATATCGCCACCATCGCCGTCGAATATAGAGCTAGCTATTAGCATCTCTCTCGCTTGGTGTCTTGTGATCAGTATTCTCTGGTCAGATCGACAACATTCAGGAATGCTTTTTTCCCTTGCGCATATCGTTGGATGTTTTCGACTACTTCATTCCAACGGGTGCTATCGTCCAGTGGCGATGCTGCACGATGTGGCGATAAGACGACGTTTGGCAGTTCATGAAATGGATGTGAGAAGGGATATTTTCGTCCTTTTGCAT
>JABAOF010005389.1_pt1 | contig 58150 bp, 65 predicted proteins | sample 7062171 | NCBI WGS metagenome assembly JABAOF01 (sample SAMN14538628, study PRJNA623070) | marine sediment metagenome | biome: marine biome [ENVO:00000428]; feature: marine pelagic biome [ENVO:01000023]; material: deep marine sediment [ENVO:00002113] | place: India: Gulf of Khambhat ... | reverse complement strand
ACTTATTGCACTGAAAACGAGGAGACCCCGTGGTAGAGCAAACCTGTCGCGGCGCTGTGCAGGCGGTACTCGCGATCGTCGCGGTAGCGGAATCGGTATGGCTGGCGCAGCGGGCCGTGCCAAGGGTGCCAGATGCTGCCGTCGGCCAGCTCGACGTGCAGATCGACGGCGATCTTGCCGATGTCGTGCAGCAGCGCGGCGTAGGCGACGGCGGCGGTCCAGGCTTCGGACTGTGCCGCTTGGTCTTCGGGGCTGGCGCCGATGGGCAGCAGATGGGACTGCCGCAGTTTCAGACTGTAGGCGACGATTTCGAGGCCGTGGTCGAGCATGCCGCCCAGATAGGCATGGTGATGCGCCTCGGAGGCCGGGAAGGCCTGGACCAGCTCGGCGTAGCGTTCCAGGGGCGCTCGGTACAGCGTGGCGAATTGCCTGCGCGACAGCGAGGTGCGCTGCCAAATGTGCTCCAGCAGCTTCTGCCGGCGCGGGGTGGCCAGCAGCGATGCGGCCGACTCGGGCCGCATCAACCCTTTCGGGAGGACGGTGGCGGGTGCTGGCGGTGGCGCGCCGGCGACCGGGGGCCGTTTTCGCTGGAACAGGGAGAGCATGCGGGTGTCCTGTGGCGGGCCGACCGGGAGGCCTTTTTGCCTTTTCGAGGTAGGGCCTTTCCCCTTGCACCCCATTCCCTTGCCGTTTCGGCCCTTTGGCCTTTAACCGTTTCGGTATAGCGGGGCCTGGGTTGCGGTTCCAGCGTCAATGTGGAACCCGCACGAATGGATTGCGCGGCGACCAGCCGCTGGCCTCGGCCTATGCTGCGGAGACGCTGTTTTCGCCAGGTAGGTTGCTCTCTAGGCGTCAAAGTTGACAAATGCGACAAAGGCGACTAGAGTAAGTCCTGTCTCAAACCTACCTGGGAGATGACCATGCCCACCGCCATTGAATTCATTGCCGACCGTCTGCCGCGTGTCACCGTGGAGGATGTGCGCCGCTTCGCGGATACCGTCGAAATCCGGGATGCGCCGGCTTTCGCGGCCGAGTTGCAGGCGTTCATTCACGAGCGCGTGGAGGCGGTAAAGCTGCCAGCCAACCTCGAAGGTGAAACGGTGGAGCACGCCTTGAAGCGTAAGACGGCTGCGCTGCGCGCTGAGACGCGCTGGGCGCCGACTGAAACCGACGTCCAGCGAGGCCGCGCCGTGCTGCTGGAAACCTTCAACCAGCCGCACAACCTGCCGCCCGCGGAGTACGCCAAGCTGGCGGACAAGTCGCGCCAGCAGATCTACAAGGACATCCTCGCCCGTCGGCTGCTGGCGCTGAACGTGGGGCCGCGAGGCCAGAAACTGCCCGACTGGCAGCTCGACCCGGTGAAGCAGCAGTTGACCCAAACCGTGCTTCAGGAGGTCGAGGGCATCGACCCTTGGACGATCTACCGCGCACTGTCCGAACCGCTCGAAGGTTTGGGCGGCCGCTCGCCAGTGGATGCGGTGACGCATGGCACGATCGACGACGTGGCCGAGGCCGTGTTCAACGTGCTGGGCGTTCAGGTGCATTGAAGCGAGATCGCCATGAGCCACGAGCTGCCTTCGTTCCTGATCGATGCCGGTGAGCTGCTCCAGCATGTGAGCCGCGTCGTCTATCGGGGCAGCCCGCTGTACTATGGCCGCAGCAGCACCAATCGCTACGATGACCCGGCCCAGGCCTACGGGGTGCTCTACCTGGGGCGCGACCTGCCCACGGCGCTGATGGAGTCGGTGTTTCATAAGCACCAGTGGCTTGCGGACACGAAGCGCTCGATCGCGCTGAAAGAAGTCCAGAGCCGGATGGTGCGCGCAGTGGGCGTGATGGACGACGTGCTTCTGGCCGACCTCACGGCGCCGGGCGTCATGGCGGGCTACTTCGGCCTGAACCTGGAGCAGTTGGCCAGCCGCGACTACACGCACACGCAGCAGGTGTCGGCCCAGGTGCATGCGATGCTTGGAGATGACGGCCAGGTGCTGTTCGACGGGGTGCTCTATCCGTCGCGCAACAACTATCCCGCCAAGAGCATCGCGCTGTTCGAGCGTGCCAGCGCGAAGGTCAGTGTCATCGAGGACATCGATCTCGTTGACCATGTGGACTGGCCGCGTTTCGTTGCTACATACCGCATCGGCGTGGAGCCCGACCCTGGCCCGTTGGAACCGGATGACGAAGCGTCCTGAAGCAGCAAGAGAACACATTGAAGCCCTAAACAGAATGAAATGGACCAAACTGAAATAGGCATCCCTCAGCAGTAGGAGACGACCATGAACACCACGACTCGCACCAGCACCGCAGAACGCCTCGGCCGCGCCTTTGGCCGCGGATGGCGTGCCTACGCGCGCTGTGAACGGCGGGCGTCGAACTGGTTGGTTTCCAAGGGCATGCCGACGGCTGGAGCCACCGCGCTCGTGTGGATGGTTAAGCTGGCTGCGCTCGGGGTGCTGCTGTACACCACCTTCTGGCTGGCCCTGGTGATGGTGTGCGTCATGGTGGTTGCCTGGATGGCCCGCAACACCGACTTGGGCGAGGAGTTGCCCGAGCCAGAGTGGCGAAACGGACCAGCAGGATTCGGCCTATACACCTACGACGGTTTCCGCATTGATCCTCATGTCGAGGACGACTAGCAGCGATCACTTCTTCGACACTGCATTGATCGCAATGCTTCCTCCCCTTCCGCCAGCAGCCTTGGCATCTCCGGTGGCTCCTGCGAGGCCTTGCAACACGTTGCCGGCACGAACGCCCGCCCAAGCCAAGGCCATGATCCAGAACGTAGGCAGTACGATGAACATCGTGCCCGTGACAAACATCAGGAGCATGTCTCCGAAGGCGTTGTTCAGCCCCACCAGCGGGTCGAAGTTGGTGTGCGGCCGATTCCAGCCGAACCCCCAGCCATAGAGCGCATCCAGGATCGTCGAATCGATCCAGCGCGCAAGCTGAAACCAGAAGTCCGTGAAGAAGAGCGCGAACTGCACGACGCTGACGGTAACGACCGTCTTCAGATCGTAGGTGCCTACGACCAGCACAAGCGGGATGCAGATGACCAGCGCCATCTTGAGCAAGGCGAGGACCATGGGCAGAGACTGTCTCACGACGTCCATGGCGGGAAACGCGGCAATCGCGCCGACGGCCATCCCAACGTCTCCCGTGGCCCGCGTCACGATGTTCGGCAAGGTCTTGTCGATCTGGCCGCCATAGTCCGTATAGACGCTACCCTGGTTCAATTTCTGTTGCCGCGGTGACGCGATGGCGCGGATCACCGAGTCGTCCACCTCGGCCCTGCTCAGGAACCCGGCCCAGCCTGCCAGGCGATTCAACAGGTTCGGGTCCACCTGTCCCAGCAGGCGTGCCCGCAGGCCATTGCCGCCATCGGCCCACCACTGCCTGCAGGTCGGGTAGCCGCCACCGCTGCCCACCTGTGCAAGCCCCGCATCGCGGGTGCTGTCGTAGGGCCAGTCGTCGCGCGGCGTGCTTGAGCGGTAGGTGTCGTAGTAGCCGCCCGTGCCCGTGAAAAACCTCGACCCTATCCAGGTCACGTCGTGCATCTGCTGCTCATCAAGCTGAGGGCGCTGCATGAACAATTTGGCCCGCGCAGGCCCATAGCAATCCCGCGAGAAATCCGCTACTTCCTGAGCCAGTACCGGGTCGTCAATGCGGGTCGCGTCGATCTCCATGCGCATCTGCCGCAGGTCCGTGCCGCATGGGATCGCCGCCACCGAGGCGCTCGTGACGGCGCGCGAGAGCGCGTGCATGAAAGCCCACCAGACCGGCACCTTCGCCGACTGGTTGTTGATGGTGCTGAAGGACTGCGACCAGCCGGTATCCGTGGGCTGCGGCACGCTGACCTGGCACTGGGCCGAGCGCGAGCTGTCGTACTGGATGGTGTTGAGGTCCACGTCGATGAACGGGATGCCAGCGAACATCACCACCACGATGGCGACGAAGACCCGGTTCTCGATGCGCGCAGCCGAGAGCACGCCCTTGTTGCCTTCGTCGGCACCTTCCGCACGGGCCTTCAACCACTCCTGCACGATGATGGCGACGAACGGCAGCGCGAATACTCCGCTCGACACCAGCACCGCCCAGATGCCGTTGTTGACGATCCAGGACACCAGCGTCAGGTAGTACTCCAGGTAGTCGGTCGTAAAAAGCGTCATGGCGCGGCTCCCTCTTCAGCTCTGCATCAGCAGGCTGGCTTCCAGCGCCACGATGGCGACGACGCCGGCGATCTCGCTGCGCACCAGGCGTCGCCGCGCTTGCGCGTCTTCCTCGCGGGCCAGCAGCCGGCGGCGCATCCAGACCCAGCCATAGACCGTCGCGCCGTACAGGCACAGCCGCCACACCAGGAAGTAGCCCGCGCTGGCAGCCAGCCACCGCTCCCAGCCGGCAACGCTGCCGACGAGGTAGATGCCGACGAGATTGGCGCCCACGGCCGCGGCGATGATGACCACCGCCAGGAGCAGCGCCTTTGCCGCGCGCCGGCTGAAAAGCCAGCGCGGGCGCAGCCAGGCCGCGTTCATGGCGTGCCTCCCGGGTTGCCCCGCTGCAACCGATCGAGGCGGTCGGGCACCGGGTCGCCTTCGTAGATGCCGCGCGAGCCGGCCGCGCGCGTCCCGTGGCGCTGGATGATGGCCATGGGCGAGTTGTTCGCCAGTTCGCGCCGCAGTTCAAGTTCGGTCTTGAGGTTGCGGATCTCCTGATCGAGCGTGTCGCTCTCGTGGTTCACGGCCTCGACCGCCAACTGGTTGGCCGCCACGTTGGGTTCCTTCTTGCCGGTCAGCAGGGTCCGCTGGAGCAGCAATGCCTTCTCCAGCACGGACGACAACGCGACCTCGGACGCGAGACGTCGCGCCAGCAGGTCTTGGTCTGGCTCGTCGCGCAGCGCCTCGATGACGCCGCGTGTAATGGGCAGCGAGGTGCTGCCGGCTGCATGCAGGTTCTCGAACGTCGTGTTGCGCGTCCCAGAGACCAGTTCCTGCAAGGCCTCCAGCTTGGTCTCGTACTCCTCCTGGATCAGCGGCGTCAGCCCGACGCCAGGCACGGTCTCGGTCTTGGTGCAGGAATCACACGTGCGCTGTACCTGTTCCCCGAGAACCCGCGTCGCCCATTCGGTCGCCTGCTGCGGCGACGTCCAGGTCTGGCAGGACAGGCTCGCGCAACTGGCGGGCGCGATGGAGGACGTGTCAGTCACGCTGCGCCCGTTGACCAGGTTGTAGCCCGCCCGCGTCACGTCACCGACCACCCGGATGGCCGACTGGCCCGCGCCGCCGGCATTGCTGCCGCCCACCCAGGGCACGCCGTCGTTGCCGCGGCGCGTCTCGGCCTGCTCGATCGCCGATACGGCATCCGTGCTCGACACCGCATCGCGCAGCGCCATGCCTTCCGCCATCTGGCTCCATCCGAGCTGGCCGCCCGCCGTCTCGGCCATCTTCTCGGCCATCGCGCGACACGTCAGCTTGGAGCGGTCGAAATCCAGCCTCGCCTGCAGCACACCATTGGTCAGCAGGTTGTACAGCCCCGGATCGGCACGCTGGATGATCAGCGCCGGCAGCGATGCCACGGCACTGGTCGCGCTCTGGATCACGTTGCTCATGATCTGCTGGAACCCATTCGTGATCCCATTGAGCTGATTGCGCAGCGTGGTCTGGATGCTCATGTCGCCGCAGATGAGGTTGCTGTTCCAACCCAGGCCGACCCCGATCGAACGCATGCCAGCGGCGCGGCCCATGGACACCGCACTGCCACCGCCGATCGAGTACATGACCTCATCGCCGATGACGGGGCCGCTGGTCTGGAAGCCGGCCTGCGCCCACGCGAGGCCACAGACCAGGGCGAGCGCGCCGGCTAGCGCCGTGGGGCGCAGCGGGCGGCGAACCTTGGCGGATGGGTTCATCAGTTCAGGACGCTTCATCGCCGTACCCTCAATAGAAATCGACGCTGCCGAGGAACACCTGGCCCCGGCGTTCGCAGCACGCATAGGGCCGCCACAACGCCCAGGCGTAGTCGCCTTGTTGGGCCTGTGTCAGGAAGCCGTTGCGCGGGAAGACCGTGCAGGACGAGGACAGGACGGGCGTGAGTTCCTGCCACTTGCCGGTCGAGGCATCGCCCTCCATCAGCGCGCCGGCCGGCCAGTAGCCATCGCGGGAGTTGGCGAGCAGCGGCTGATAGACGTGGATCTGCCCGCGGCGCGTGACCACATCGCCGGCCCGTTGGGCCACCACGGCACCGGCCTTGTGGTCGTCCGTCTGGTGCAGGAAGCCGCCGCGCGGATAGACGTTGCCCCAGAGGTTCAGGGTCGAGCGCGCGCCGACCTCGCGCATGCCCGGGATCAATGCCTCCGGGTACACCATCTCCGGTACGTTGTAGCGCCAGGCCGGCGTGTCCAGCGTACTGAGCAGGTACGGCATGAAGGCCGTGCCTGCGCCCTCGCAGAAATAGCCCGAGGACGAGACGAACTGGTTGAACACCTCGACGCCGGGGTGGCCGATGACGTCCGCGTTCTTGAACTTCGCGAGATTGTTTTCGTGATCTTCATTGGTGGTGCCGTCCCCGCCGGCCTGGGCCGAAGGGTTGGGCGTGCTCATGGCGCGCACTTCGACCCAGGGGTTCTCGCCGGTGTTCGAGTAGGACGAAACCACCGCATCGGGGATGTAGTGCCTGACCTTGACGGACGTGCGCACCGTGCAGCCGGTCCAGGTGCAGTAGAGCCAGTAGCAGATACCCACCACCCGGTACTCCAGGCAATCGGGCGAAGCCACTGAACCCACGATGGTCGCCGTGTTCAGGGCGTAGCTGCCCGTGGCGCTGAGCAGCAGCACGGAGGTGACGGCAGCCCGCATGCGGCGCAGAAGGTCGAATGAGCGGATCACGGTTCGGCCCTCCGGTGCTGTTCGATGCGCGCGATGGCGCGGGCCACGTCAGGCTCGCCATAGACCACGTAGCGCTGATCCACCACGACAGCCGGAATGGTGGTGATGCCCAGGCTCCATGCGTCGGCAACGCCCTGGTATGCGGTGGCGATGCGACGCTGGAGGTCAGCGCCCCCCTGGCTCAGCCGGCGCTTCACGATGGCTGTTGCCTGTCCGGGATCGGCGGGCAGCGCCGCAGAAAGCTCCGCTTCGATCCGGGGCGCTTCATCCAGCTCGATCAGCTGCTCGCCACCCATGGTCCTGACCGGGTGACGGCTGTCGGTGATGACCACCACATCGGCGGCGAAGCTGGCCGGGCTGAACACGGCCAGGGAAGCCGGCAGCGCAACGGCCAGGCCAAGGGTTCGCCAGCCCGATGCGAACCTGGATGAAGATGCTGGCATGTCGAGCGCCCCCAAGAGTTGTCAAGGGCCATAGTCAAACGCCGAACGCCATGCGGCCCCAACAAACAATGCGCATCGCGGACTGCCCGCATACCTGCTTGTCTTGCGCCAATGAAAAGCGGAGGCCGAAGCCTCCGCGTGGATCAAGGAGCCGGTGCCATTGCTACAGCAGGCCGGATTCCGCAAAGGAGAACGGGGCACCCTGGCCGACGATGATGTGGTCCAGTACCCGCACATCGATGAGCGCCAGCGCGGCTTGCAGTTGCTGGGTCAGCATGCGATCCGCGCTGGACGGCTCGGAGACGCCCGAAGGATGCTGGTGGGCGAAGACCACCGCGGCGGCATTCAACTCCAGCACACGCTGCACGACGACACGCGGATAGACCGAAGTCGCGTTGATCGTGCCCCTGAACAGCGGCTCGTAGGCCAGCACCTGGTGCAGGCTGTCCAGGAACACAGCGGCGAATATCTCATTGGGCTCAGCGACCAGTTTCAGACGCAGGTAGTCCCGTACAGCGGCCGGTTGGCTGAGGCACGGTCCAGCTTTGAAGACCCGTCTCTCCAGCAGCACGATGGCTTGCTGGATGATCCAGTCCTCGTGTTGGGCAGCGATGGCGGAAAGCGACTCCAGGCAGGAGTCATTGACGGCGAAAGACATGGCGAACCTCCAGACGGTGAGATCGGAGGGCACTCGCCCTGGGAGGGCAAGCCCTCCTGGGGAACGAACAAGGTGCATCCATCACCGCGGCAGCGGTGATCGTTCGCGGCCAGGATGCGAGGCGAACGGGGTTGTGGTCAGCGCAGCGGACTGCGCCGTAGCCTTGAAGACCGGGGCTACCTGGGCATGTCGCCGACGACGTCGGCAGGCATTTCCGATGTGGGTGTGGCGGCGGGATCGCCGGCCGCGAGCATGTCCATGGCCGACAGCAAGGCATCGCCCTCGATCGGGCCCTGCAGCAGGATCGCCTTGCCGGTTTCGCGATCGTGCAGCCGCAGCGACGGCGTGGCGGTCACGCCGCTGTTCGTGGCTTCCGCAGTTTGGGTACGAATCGCCGCGTCGGGCCGCTCGCTCGCAATGCACTGTTCGATGGCTGGCGTCAGGGCGGGGTGGCGCAGGTCTTCGGGCAAGCCCTGGCCGTCGCTGTGTGTGTGGACATAGACCCACTCGACAGCCTGCCAGAAGGCGGGATGGCCGCCGGCTTCGCCCGCGCATTCCACCAAGCGCGCTTCGGCGGACGCGGCCGGCTCATGCGCGGCCAACGGCAGGTGGTGCCATTGCAAGGCCACGTCCGCATTGCCGGCTACCCAACGCTTGAGGACAGGGAAATAGGACCGGCAGAACGGGCATTCGAGGTCCGCGTAGAGCGTCAGCGTGAAACGACCTGCCGGGTTGCCCATCTGCCAAGGAGGCCCGGCCACCTGCGTCTCGCTGACAGGCGCCGAGGTTTGGGGCGTGGACTCGCCTGGCGAACGGGACACGAGCCAGATCAGCAGCAGCGCAACCAGCACTGCGCCTAACGCCCATGGCCAGCGGGCCCGCCAGCGCCGACGGCGGAACGCCTGGACCTGCATCGGAATGGATGAGCGTTTCTGTTCCATGGCGTTCTCCGGTGCACGGCAGATTCAGGGCAGGGCCAGGGCCGGCGACTCGATGCCGCGTGCCCGGTCGATCTTCTCGGCCACCTTGAAGGCGGCATCCAACTCGCTGACGCCGTGCTGCTGCATGAGCTGGTAGCGCTCGGCCTTCTCTTCGGGTTCGGTCTGCGCGAGCGCGAGATACAGGCTCGGCGGCACGGCGCGGAAGAGCACCTCCATGCTCTTGGAGAGGATGACGCCCTCGGTGAACTTGCCCGCTTCCTTGCGTGCCGAAAGCATCAGCGCCTTCTGCGCCGGCGAGAGTTCGCGGAATCGTGCGATCTTCTCCACCTCGTCCGGCGGCATCGACAGGCAGATCCACCACTCGATCATGTTGAGCATGGGCTCTGCGGCGCGCGGCAGATCGTCGATGTTTTGCGTCGCCAGCCAGAACCAGGCGCCCAACTTGCGCCACATTTTTGTAATTTTCACGACATACGGCGCGAGCAGCGGGTTCTTCGTGATGATGTGGCCTTCGTCGGTCACGTTGATGATCGGGCGGCCGAGATACTGGTCACGCTCCGCGATGTTGTTCACCGTGCTGATGAGGCTGATGTACGCGATCGAGAGCTGCGCGTTGTAGCCCTCACGGGCATAGGTCGCGAGATCCACCAGCGTGATGTCGGCCTCGGGCCACGGCGTGCCGTCGCGGTCGAACATCTCGCCGTCCGTGCCTTGGCAGAACATGTCCATCGCGTCCGCCATCTCCAGCAGCCGCACGCGCCGCATCTCGGGCAACGTCGGGTCCTGGCCGCGGGTGCGCAGCGCATTGCGCACGTCGCGCGTGAGCACCGTGCGCTTCTCGGCCACGCAGTGCTCGGCGGCGTCGAGGATGCACTGGCGGATCAGCGAGCGGTCGGCGCGCGTCATCCTGGCTTCCTCCTTGTCCTCGCCGCCAGTGATCATCAGCCGCGCCGTGATCTCCAGTTCGCCCAGCACGTCGCGCTGTTCGTCCGCCTCCATGGCTGAGGCATCGGGTGGCAGGTCTTCGTCCAGCGCATCGGCATCGAGCGTTTGCACATCGCTGGGCGTTTCGATCAGCCGGCGCGCGTCGGCGAACGGCGCTAGGCTGATGCCCGATCCGGGGGCCAGCTTGACCCGATTCACGGTCAGGCCCAGGCGCCTGGCGAAGTCGCTGAACAAGCCGAAGCTATTGCCGGCTTCCACGATGAAGAGGCGCGGCCGATAAATGGCCGTGACCTGGTTCAGCAGATTGTTGAGCGTGGCCGATTTGCCGGAACCCGTCGGGCCGAACAGGAACAGGTGGGCGTTCATCTGCCGGTCCAGGCGATTGAGCGGATCGAAGGTGATCGGCCCGCCGCCGCGGTTGAACATCGTGATGCCTGGATGCCCCGTACCCTGGGCACGGCCCCACACCGGCGACAGGTTTGCCGCGTGCTGGGCGAACATCAGTTGCGTGTACCACCGGCGCCGATCCTTGCCGGGGTTGTAGCAGCACGGCAGCCAGCGCAGGTAGCTGTTGAGCGGCGCCACCTCATCATCCTCTCGCACCGGCTGCAAACCAGCGTTGAGCATCACGTTCGCCAGGTCCAGGCCGCGCCGATCCAGTTCCGCCTCGTCGCGCCCGCGCAGGTAGAACGCCAGCGTGCCCCGGTAGAGCTTGTGCGCGCTGCCGATCAGCGAGCGGGCTTCATGCACGTCCTTGAGCGTCTGCTCCGACGCCAGCGTCTCGCCCACGGCCTTCTTCGCCAGGTGGTTCAGATCCGATTCCAGGACATCCTGGGGCGTGGCAACCATCGTGAGACAAAGCAAGGTGTCTTCCGGCATCTGGTCGAACAGCGTGTTGATCGCATCGCCCTTGCGGGTCTCGCCGGTTAGATGTCCCGTGCCGGGCGGCATGCGCAGCCGGTCGGTGATCAGCACACGGTGCGGCATGCCGTCGAAGTACCAGGTGCCGTGCTCCACGTCGGAGCGTGGCTGGCCGAAGAACAGCCGCTGGCTGAAATCCCGCCCGCTCGCCAGTTCGATCTCGCCGGCCTCAGTCTCGTCCGGGTAGCGCGCCAGTGCGTAGAAGCGCTCCCGGTCCTCTGTACTGGGCCCGAGCATCGCGGGGCGCGGATTGAGCCACCGCAGCAGCCAGTCGTGGACGTCGGCTGCGACCATGCGCCGTGCCTGGATGCCGGCGTTCGCCAGCCCGCCACACAGGCGGTCGCAGACGATGTTCAGCATCTGCTCGGGCGTCTGGCCGCGGCGGCTTGCCTGCCCGGTGGCACGTCGATAGACCACCATGCGCACGCGCCGCGTCTGCCCGCGCCAGCGCAGCCGCGTGACCACCGTGTCCTCGAACAGGCCGCCGGGCTTGGCCACCGCACGCAGATGGTGGCCGAAGAAGCGCAGGTAGAACTCGGTGAACGCTGTCCCGCGGGCACGTGGCTGCACGTAGTCACGCAGGGTCTGCATGTACTGGTCGAAACTCGGCTCGTCCTGGGCATAGAGCTGGAGCACCCAGGGGTTCTCGTCCAGCTCATCGAAGCTGTCCTGCAGCGCGTTCTCCAAGGCGTCGCGGGCGTGGGCAAGCCAGCCCGGTTCCCGGCCCTCGGTCCCCAGCGGCACCAGCTCGAAGAAGGCCGCCACCGATTGGCCGTCCTCCAGCAACATGGACCTTGACTCGGGCAAGAACTCGACCCAGGGCAGCAGTTCCACGAAGGACGGTGCGACCTCGTACAGCGCCTGCTCGTCGGCCTCCGTCGCCGGTTTGCGGCCCCGGACTGCCGAGCCGGGTTCGGGGATGCCGGCTTGGCGCAAGGCCTCAATGTGGCGCTGCCAGCCGTCCGGCTGCTCGTCATCACCAGCGCCGGATGCGGCCAGCTTCAGCGCGGCCGGCTTAGGCCAGGGAAGTTTCCAGCGCATCAGTAGTCCTCCACGCGCTCACCCGGCATCGCGTACTGAATGCGCTGGTACAGCGGGAAGACGGTCGTGTAGCCGGGCACCGGCACGGGATCGGTGCCGGCCAGGTGCGGGTACACGTACATCACGAGATCGGGATTGGGCAGGCGCTGGAACTGGCGATGGACCTCGTTGCGCGCGGTGCGCGTGTAGCGCATCTGCTCGGCAGGTGCGGCCTGCATATCGGCGTCGGTCAGCGGCCGACGCAGGCTCTGGCGCGCATCGAGCAGTTGGCCGCCGGCGTTCCGTCCGGCTGCGCCACCGCCGTCCCCGGCCTCCTGCTGCCAGATGTCCATCATCGTGCGGTCACCGTGGGTCAGCAGCTTTTCCTTGCTGGTGGCGCAGCCGGCGAGCGCCGCGACGGCGAGGACCAGCGCCAGGCCACGGGCCAAGCTATTCAAGTTCGAGAGCATGGCTTTCTCCTGTGCGGTGATCGACCTTGCGGCCTTCGGGATCGAAGTCGATGGCGAGCGGCTTTTCGAGGTGGACGGCGACCTTCGCGCCGGGCTGGACATAGACGGCGGCGAACGCTTGGCCGTAGAGCTTGTTGACCCAGGCCGACATGTCCCGCACGCCGCCCGCCAGAATCTGGCCGACCGCCTCCTGGCCGCTGATGCCCACGGTGCCGATGGAGCCGTCCGAGCCGACATAGGACATGCGGCCGCTGTCGCTCTCGATGAGCGAGGCCACGCCGGCACCGGCCGCGGTGATCAGGGCCTGCGAGCCGAGGTACTGCTGGGCGTTGCTGCGCCGCTCGCCGCTGACGCAAGGAATGCCGTGGGGATCGCTGATCCAGCCCAAGCCATCGCGCTGCTGGTTGTTCTGCTGGTTTCCTTCGCGGTCTTCGGGGATCGTGCGAATCGTGCCGTCGTTGAAGACGAACGTGATGCTGCGCACCTGGCCGCGCACGCAAGAAAGCGTCCAGTCGCCCGAGGCGGTGCCGCTGAACACGGCGCCGGCCACATCGGGAATGTCGATGCCGTTCGCCGTGAGGTTGTCCGGCCCCACCAGCACCTTGAAGGGGTACGGGTCGTTGACGGTGCCGTCGATCGGCACACGCCCGATCAGCGCTGTCATCGCCACCGAGCCCATGAGCGTGGAGTTCGTGGGGACGGTATAGACGGGCTTTGCGGTCTTGACGCCCGCGGCGCGTGCCCCGGCGTTCGCCACGGTTTCCGCCGTGGTTTGCAACGTGCTCTGCTCGGGGCCGAAGCTCGTCGGGAAGCTCATGCCGCCAGCCGTGCCGCGCCCCCTGTTGCGTCCCTCGGCAGGCTTCGCGTCATCCGGTTCAACCCAGCGCATGCCGCCTTCCATCCCGGCCTCGTCGCCCCCCTGCAGCCCCAGGCCCACGGGCAGATCGGCATGGCTGCCACCGCGCCCACCAATGCTGTCCAGGCGCCGCTGCAGGTCAGCGAGCAGCCCCTCGGTCTGCTGGCGCTCGCTGGCCGCCTGCTGCTGGTCGCGCCGCAGGTTGGAGCGTTCGGACTCCAGCGCAGAGTTGATGCGCTGGTCGATCGAGTTCTCGCGCTGACGCAGCCGCTGGTTTTCCTCACGCTGGGATTTGTTGTCCGAGAGCGCGGTCTGAAGCTCGGTGCGCAACTGCTTCACTTGGGCAACGAGCGTCGCCACGGTGTCGCGCGGGGTATCCCCCTCGATGCCCAACGCTTTCATTTCCGCAGGCGTGAGCTTGGCGCCGGCATCCGCGGCCGGTGGTGCCGAAGTGCTGCCACCCGAGAACAGCCGGATGGCGACGAACAGCACCAGCAAGGCAACCGGGATCATCAGCCACTTCAGGAGTCCATTACTGCGCATCGGGGGCCTCCTTGGCGTCCGTGGGCCTGTCTTTCGGCAGCGGGAGATGTGCGGCGGGGTCGAAGCGGTGGATCGCGGGCAGCAGCGACTGCGCAAGGCCGCGACCGCGCGTCACCAGGTACAGGACGGTCGTGTCCTCGGGTGTTCCGCGCGGGCCAAGCGCCTCATGTTGGAAGGTGGCGGTGAGGAAGTCGCCTTGCAGCACGCGCGGATCAAGCGTGACCCAGCCCGCGCCCGTGTTGGTCAAGCGCACGGCGGTGACCCACTGGTCTTCCAGGCGCCACGACGCGAGCGCGAGTGCGCGCACGGGCAATGTCGGCATCAGCGTGCCGAGGTCCATGTCGCGGCGCAGGTTGACCCGCATGACGCCCGGCAGCGGTTCCACAGTGCGCAGCGGCGCGTAGAGGTTCTGTGCGGCGAAGCGCGTCAACACGACCGGGACCGGGGTTTCGCGCCGCGCTGCTCGCGTCCCTGCCTGGTCCTGGGCGCGCGCCGGGGTCTCGTCGGCACCACCGGACTGATTGCCATAGCGCGCTGGAGTGCTGTTGCCTTCGACGATTCGCACCGGCTCCAGTTCGGCTTCCCCGTCCTTGGGTGGTTCGGCGGCGATGTCCAGCAGGATCAGCGCGCCCGTGTCGGCGTCCTGCAATTGCAGCCGTGTCGGCTCGATCGGCTCGCTGGCGCGCAGGTACACGGCGCCGCCCGCACTTTGAACGCGCAGGCGCTCGCCCACGCCCGCAGGCACGCCGACGCGGACGTTGCGGTCGATGAACACGATGCGCTCCTGGCCGACCTTCAGCGGCACCGCCAGCGGCATGCGCTCCCAGCGCAGGATTTCCACCGCCTGGGCGATGGGTGCGGCGGCCACGGCCAGCAGCCCCAGCAGCGCGAGTACAGGATGCTTCATGGGGTGGTTCCTCCTTGAGGCGCTTGCGGAGACAGGCCGCCGGATGCCGGGCGCGTCGGCTCCGGGGTGCTGATGCGCTGGGGCGTGCCGGCGTAGCAGTCGAGCGCCAGGCCGAACGGATTGCGCGCGGGGTCGATGTCCACTTTGGTGACTTTCACGGGGTAGCGCACCAGGGCGCGCTTGACTTGTTCCGCGCCGTAGTACTCGTCCGCGGTGATGTCCAGCGTCACCACCCAGTCGCGATCGGAGACCGTGCGCACGCGCGCCGTAGGGTCGTCGCCGTAGCCGCGGCCAGGGATTTCGTAGATGCCGCGCACGCGCTGGCGCAGCTCGCCCGTGCTGCGGCGGTAGTCGTAGTCCGCGCGCAGGAAGGCTTGGCAGGACGGCGTGAGGTACGGCGAGAGCGTGTGGAGGTTGCGCGCGTAGTCCTCTTCGCCATTCGTCGGCCAGCGATTGAGGGTCTGGAACACGTAGAACGTGAACGCATAGACCGATTCGGGCGGCACCTCCCACCACTTGCGGGTGCTGCCCGAGCGCAGGTCAGGCGGGACGTGGATGGTCAGGTCGCGCGGCGCGCTCCACCAGCCGCCGCCCATGACCAGGGCGACGATGACCAGGGCACCGGCACCCAGGCGAAGCGTCTTGATGTGCGCCTGCAGGTGGGCGATCTCGTTCTTGAAGCGGCTCATCGTGCGCTCCTTGAGGCAGACCGTCGGGTGGTCCAGAAACCGGAGCGCGAGATCAGCACGTGGCCGCCCACCCAGCCCGCCATCAGCGGATGCAGCGTGGCGATGCGCCATTGCAGTTGCCGATACAGCCAGGTGTCGGGGCGCCCACGCTTGAGGCGGCGCAGGATGCCGCCGCCGATGAACACGCCCAAGGCCACGCCCAGGACAACGAACGTCGGTGCGATGGCAATGGTGCGGAGCATCCACGAAAGCGGCGCGCCGACCAGCAGGCCGGCCGCGCCGGACAAGCCGCAGCAGATCCACAGCTCGTCGGCGGTGAGGCCGCGCACGACAACGGGGTGGCGGTTAAGCCGGTGCGGAAGGAACGTCACGGTCCCGTCCGCACGGACGTGCTGCTGATCGGACATACCGGCCTAGCCTTACAGGATGCCGGTGGCTTCGGTGAGCAGCCAGATGCCGATCACGAGCAGCACGGCGCCGATGGCGACCGTGAGGCCGAACTGGCCCCACGTCTTACGGCCGGTGTGGATTTCCGCGTAGGTGCCGTAGGCGTGGTAGCAGACGCCGATGAACATCGACGCCACCACCAGCAGGGCCACGAGCATGATGATGTCGTAGCCGTAGTTCCTGATGGTCTCCATGATGCCGTTGCCGGTTCCCCGCGTCGGGTTCTCCAACTGCGGCAGACCTTGTGCGAACGACAGCGCCGGCAGCGCGGCGGCGCCCAGTACCACGGCGGTGCGCTGGGCAAGATGGGAATTGAGGATGCGGTTTTGCATGGTCAGGCCTTTCAGGTCAGGAGAGGAGGAAGAAGGTCAGCACGAGATACATCGCCAAAAACCGGACGACGACGCCGAGGAACTGGCGCTGGTTGAGGCGGCTCTCGGACCACCCCACGTAGGCCGTTCGGATGGCCCAGACGCCCCAGACGAGCAGGACCGCGAACACGACGCCGACCAGGACGGTCGCCATCGCAGAAGGCGCGATGCCGCTGTTGGCTTGAAATGCCGAGACCTGGGCGCCGTTCATGGCTTGCCCTCCGCAGGCGTCGGCGGCGATGGCGCGACGGCCCGCTCCGTGCGGTAGTCGCCGCCCAGTTCGGAGGGGTCGCGGGGCTGGGCGCGTGATGGCGTCAGGTGGAACTGGATGCCGGCGCGAACACGTGCCAAGTCAGCTTGGAGCCGCGGGTAGTCGAAGTGGTAGCGCTCGCCCGGCTGGATCGGCGCATGCGCGGCGCTGTCCGCGACGGTGCGCTCCAGCGCGTCGAGTTGGCGCAGCGCAGCGGCCAGTTCCTGGCGTTGCACAGGGGACTCGGCCAACGCCATCGGGGACTGACCCAGCACGAGGGCCGTCACGAGAAAAGTGGGCATGCCGCGATGCGCGGCGCGCAGCCAGATCGAAGCCACCATCGCGCCATTCCTGTGTGATCAGCAATGGGTTGATCGTGGAGATCAGGGCGGTTTCAGGCCGCAAACAATAGGAACCCGGAAGCGACCGGATTGATGACCTAGAGGTACTTTTTGAAGCTGCCTGCGGTCAGGCTCACGGCCAGTCCGAGCAAGGCCGCGCTGGGCAACAGGATCACCAGCGGATGCACCGAGATCGGCAACGCCAGGTAGGTGATCCAGGGCAGCACGGCCAGCGGCATCAGGCTCGCTTTCGCGCGGTGGTAGATGAAGCCCGATTCCCGGCCCGCGCCGAACCGACGCACGTCCCGCCGTACCAGGCCGTCGATCAAGCCGACGAAGGCCGCGGTGAGGATCAGCGGCAGCGTGAGCACCAGGACCAGCAGGCGCACGAGGAAAGTCAGCGTCGTGAAGGCCGCGGCGATCAGGTAGCTCTCGGCCCAGACGTAGACCTGGCTGATGTAGTAGCGGAAATTGCGCGTCGGCTCGTGGCTGGGCGCACGGGAGCGCTCGGCGGTTCGGCTCATGCGCTCCAGCAACCCCGAGCGCACGAACACCCACTCGTAGCCGGTATCGACCAGTTCGTGCGCCGTGCGCCCCGGCTCCTGCACGACCACGCTGCGCGTGAAGTGGTTGGACAGGTGCCCGAGTTCGTATTGCAGCATCTGCCGGGAGTGGCGCCAGCCCTGGTCCTTCCAGAACAGGTGCATGCCGACGCACTCCACCACGATCGAGAACAGCAGCGAGCCAATCAGCACCCCGAGCAGCCGGAACGGCAAGGTGATGGTGCCGACGATCAGGCCCTGGCGCTGGTTCTGCTCCCGCTGCGCAGTCGAGGCGGCGTCCTTCATGGCGCGGCCTCGTTGCCCGCGCCGTCATCGGCGCCGGCGGCCAACGCGCCAGGCTCGGCCAGAGCAGCATCATCCAGCAGGTCCTCGGGCAAGGCCGCGTCCTGCAAGGCCGGGGAACTGGTGAATTCCCACCACTGCGTCGCCTCGCTGTAGCTCTGGCGCATGTACCCCGCCAGTTGCTGCAGATCCTGCGGCATCACTTCGTCCGGGGCCGGCGCCGGCAGCGGCATGCGCACCTTCCAAAGCTGCCCGCCCTGCAGCAGCGCGAAGCACTGGCCTTTGGGCAGGCCGACGACGTGCGACGGCTCGATCATCGGCACGCTGGACATGCTGATGCGATCCTGCGTGTTGCTGGTGAAATCCGTGGCCCCACGGATGTCCGAGCTGTCGGTCGCGCCGGAGACGATGGTGGTCGTATAGACCTCAACCTTCGGCAACTGCCTCGTCAGCAGTTCGGCCGTGGCCGTCTCGCGCACACGCAGCATGAACAGGTTGTTGAAGTTCCCGATGACCTGGCCTGCCTTGGCCCGGTTGCCGATACGCGCTTCAATGTCGGAAAGCGTCTGCGTGTAGGCCGTGACCTGCATCCCTGCGCCGCCGCCCTTGTTGATCAACGGCACGAATTCGTCCCCCATCAACTCGTTGAATTCGTCGGCGTGGACGTTGATCGGCACGCGAGCGCCAGCCGATGCGCCCGGCAGGCCGTCGTCGATTCCGTGCTTGTAGATGTGCCCAGCCACCGAGACGAGATCGCTGAACATCGAGTTGCCGACCGCTGCGGCGACCTCCGCATCGGACAGCGCGTCCAAGCCGACATAGACGACGGCGCGCTTCCTGATCACCTGCATCCAGTCGAAGATCGGACGCGGGTCGGCCAGGTCGGAGTAGTTCGGCGCCAGAAGCTGGGCGATCTTGCCGCTGGTGAGCTTTTCCAGCAGCGGCAACAACGATGCGACGATCTTGTCGAAGTACGTCTTGTCGTATCGGACAGCGGAGCGCAGGCCATCCAGCACCGGGTCATAGTTGCGCGCCTGCGAGAGGTACTGCTCCAGCGCCACCACGCGCTTCTCGCGCCCGATCATGTTCCTGGGGATGTTCTTCTCGTTGAGCTTGGCCTCGATCTGGACGATCACCTCCCAGGCCTTGGGCTCCGTCTTGGCGAAGAAATGCTGGGCGTACTCGATGAACAGCGCGTCGATGTTGATGACGTGGCGCTGGATCAGCATGTAGTCCGGGCGCTGCCCCAGTTCCACCAGGGCGCGGGCGATGATGTTCACGAAGCGCCATGCGAACTCGCGGAACGCCGCGCTGTTGCCTTCGCCGGAGAGCTGCCCCGCCACCCGGGTCGCCACTTCCGAGATCCGGCCGAAACGGCCCACGGCGTTGTAGCGGGCGCTGATTTCCGGCCAGCCCAAGTGGAAGATGTAGAACTCGCCTTCGCGGCCAGCGCGCTGGGCTTCGACGTACATCCGCTTCAAGAGATCGGCATCCCCCTTGGGATCGATGACGATGACGACCTCATGCTCGCCGGCGGCGTTCTTACGCCGGATGTCCTGGGTGACGAACAACTCGGCCAGGCGCGTCTTGCCCACCCGCGTGGTGCCCAGCACCAGCGAGTGCCCGACGCGCTCGCCCAGCGGCAGGCTGACGTCCACTTCGTCGGGCTCGATGCCGTGCAGCCTTGGCAGGCCTCCCACAGGCGGCAACGGGCGCACGGGGTTGAAAGGCACGTCCCAGCCGGTGAGCTTCGGCAGGCGCGAGAGCGGCAACGGCGCGAACTCCAGCCGTTCCTCCAGGCGTCTGGCCAGCCGGTAGGCCGGCGTCGGCTCGACGTAGCGCCGGAACTCCGGCCGGTACGTCTGCATCAGCCTATGGGTGTGCTTCTGCTCCCAGAGGAACCCACGCCCCACGAACAGCCGCTGCTGGCTGACCGGCACGTCCTTGCTCGTCATCACGTAGCGCGGCAGGCGGCGGATGTTGCGCCGGTAGCGCAGGATGACGCGGGCATCGCGGTAGCGGATCGCGCCGTAGGCGCCGAACGCCAAGGCGCTGCCGATGCCCATGGCCGGGCTCAGCGCGAGCGACCATGGGGCCACCAGGCACAGAAACGCGGCGCCTGCACACGCCGCGACGGTGTATAGCTCCACCGCTGGGCGTAGCAGAACCTCGACCGGCTGTTTCCCCGACATGGCTTCATTGCTCGATGCCGGTGGCCGTGATCAGCGCCGGGTAGTGCCGCAGGCCCAGCCGATAGGCCAGGTCGTCGCCGGCCACGGGCGCGAGCGGCACGCCGGGCACCAGGGCGCGCAGCCGCGTCAGGCCCTGCGCAGTCTCGACGTTGACCACCAGGCCGACCGCGCCGCGTTCGCGCAAAGCGGCGGCGCGGCGCTGCAACCACGCCCGCGAAGCCTCGTCGTCGCCGATGACCACGAACGGCCGCAGGCCGGGCGCTTCGATCACCCGCCGCGCGACGGTGCCGGGCGTGAGCTTGGCGCTGCGCACCGGCAGCATCGCGGCTTCGTCCGCTGGCGTGGCCGGAGCGCGGGGCGTCGGGATGGGCGGCCGCGCCGGGGAACCGGCGCGCGGCTGGAGGTTGAGGGCTTCGTAGTACGGCAGCGCCGACGTGCCGCCACGGTCTTCGACCACGATCAGCGGTTCGCCGGCGCGCGAGGCCAACGGCAGGCCAGCCAGCAGCATGAGCAGGCCCGTGAACGCGAGATGGGCCGGATGGGGTTTGGTCATGGGGAACTCTCCTGGTGCGCGGCGAGTACCGCGGCGGTTGGGCGCGCGCCCTGCACTCGGGCAAGGTGGCGCGACACACTGCGCCGGTAGCGGGCGGCGGGCTCGCCGCCAGCGGGGCGGTGGTAGCGGCCGATCGCCAGCAGCCAGTCCTCGCCGGGGGTGTGCTGCTCTTTCAGGATCTCGGCGGCAATGGCCAGATTGCGGTACGGGTCCAGCAAGTCGCACGGACTGGTGAAGCGGTGCTTGTGGTAGCCGAGGTTGATCTGGCCCAGGCCCGCGTCGATGCGTGTGTGCGGTGTGGCGCGCATCGCCTGCTGCAAGCCAGAGCAGGCATCGGCCCGCGTGGCGAAGCGGCGGGACTGGCCGGCAACGTTGAGGGACCACGGCCAGGGAACGATGCGCCCGTTGCGCCGGATGCCGCTCTCCTGCAAGGCCACGGCGTAGAGCACGGTCGATGGGATGCCTGCGCGCTGGGCAGCGAGTTGGTAAGCCGGTGGCGGAACCTCCTGGGCCAGGGCGGCACCGGCATACAGGCCGGCAGCGAGCACCAGTGCGCGAAGGGGTACGGCTACGGCTGGCGCTGCCATTGGCCGTTCACTTCGCGCACGGCGGCGGGCAGATCGCCGGGCAGGCCCAGCGACAGCCAGCGGCCACCGTCGTGGTTGAGCGTGATGCTGCCGGCGCGCACGCGCGCCGGGTCGATCTGCGCGCGCTTGGCCCAGTCGCGGATGCGGGCATCATCCTGGCGGCTGCCCACCATATACAGGTCGAACTCCGCGCCCGAGGATTGCAGGCGCTGCACGAGCTGCCCGCAGGCCGTGCAGCCGTCCTTGACGAACACCGCCATGCGGCCGCTGCCACGCGCGATGCCGGCGCTTGGCTTGTCGTCGGGCAGGTTCACGCGCTGCATGCCGGGGTTCAGGCGCTGCCAGGCCTCGTCGTAGGCGCGCTGGTAGGCGAGCAGCTTCTCGACGCGGCGCGCTTCCACCTGCACCTGCAGCTCGGCGTAGCGGCGCCGTTCTTCATCGGTGCGGGCCTCGATACCCAGGGCAGACAGCGGGTCCAGGTTGGGCGACTGGATGCCCAGCGGCCCGTCCATCAGCTCGCGGTAGCGAGCCCATTCCTGCGGTTGCAGGCCCCATTCACTGGCTGCCCGGTCGTCCAGCACAAGGGCGGCCAGCGGGCGCTCCTGGCTCTGTGCATTGCGCGCGGGGGCCGTGGCGGGCTGCTGCGCCCAGGTCGCCCACTGCACCGACGCCAGGACGAGCGCACAAAGGAGGATCGACGGCTTCATGGGGTGTGCTCCTGTCAGGGAATCGCCACGCGGCGCGTCTGGTCGCCGGCCTGAAACACCGCGGCATTGCCCTCGATGGCCTGCAAGCGCCATGGGCCGACCGCATCACCGGGCAGCAGCACCTGGAGCTGGTCGGGCGTGAAATCCCCATTGGCCGGCGCGACGGACACGCTGCGCTCGCCCGCGCGCAGCTCGGCGCCGACGACGCGGCACGGCAGCGGCTGCGGTTCGGCCTTGGAGGCGGTGGCCGGGCGTGATGCGCGCGGCTGGGCGGGTGCTGCGGCGCGGGCGGCGGCCTGGCGCGTCTTGATCTGCTCGATCTCCGCTCGCAGTGCTTGAAGATCATCGGCGGCGGCATAGCCGTTCAGCGACTTCTCCACCTGGGCGGCGCGTGCTTCCAGGATTTGGCGGGTGTCCTTGAGGTCAGCGGCCGTTGCGACGGCCGGGCGCTGCTGGATGGCCTCGATCGTCTCGGCCAGGCCAGTCGCCTGCGCTTCGAGGCGCTGCAGGCGGGAATCCAGCCGCTCCTGGTCGGTTTGGTCGCGCATCGCCAGATAGCCGAGCGCCACGATGACGCTGAGGCCGATCAGCCAGAGCCAGAACAGGCTCTGTACGACGACCGCGGCAGTTGAGCGTTGAGCGGGATGCAAGGCATTCATGGCTGGCCTCCCGAAACCGCAGGCGCCAGCGGGAACGTCTGCACCGCCGCGGTTGCGGTTGGCACGGGGGTGTTGTCGCCGGGCCGCTCGAAACAAATCTGCCGCGCGCGGTCATCCGCGTGCAGCTCCCAGGCCGGACCAGCCAGCGTGAGCAGCGCATCGCGCAAGGTCATGGGGCCGAGGTGCAGGTGTGCCGCCGGCAACGGCAGCGCGTACAGCTCGATCACAGCATGCGCGTTCTGGCACAGGCTGTAGCCGCTGCGCTTGAGCACATGCCGCACCCCATCCCCGACCGTGGCGCGGGCATCCTCGGGCATGGACACGTCGATGGTCTGCAAGAGCAGGTCGCGCTGCGCCGCCATGGGGGCCAGTTCGACCAGTGTGTAGCGGGCGTAGCGCACAACCGGGATGTACTCGGGCGCTTCGGGTTCGGGCGCGGCCGAGACTTCCTCGATGGTGTCGGGCGCGACCGGCGCAGTCGTCGTCGCGCAGCCACCGGCCAGCACCGACCACAGTAGGCCGAAAAATCCCGCCAGCAGGCGGCGTTCGGGATGGTGAAACCAGGGTGGAGAGGGGCACATAGCTCGGTGTCCAGAAACATCGAGCCCTCACCATCGCCGCTCGGGCCACGAGCGGCAGCAAACAATGCGAACCAGGCAGCGCCCGATTTGCTAGGAGCGACAAAAGATGGTCGGTGACGAGTCCCTGGGGAAACTCGCCAGGGAATCAAAACGTTATATTTGGCACACTACTTCCGCTCAGTTTGCAGAGCGGAGATTTCATGGGCTAGGAACCATATAAGAGCGGCGCAGTAGAAAGCTAAGCGCGCTGTATCGGAGTCGATTACCAATGACGGCCAGCTCATTCTGTTCATCAAAACGCGCTCGATCGCTGCGTCAGAACCGAGGAATGCACAGCAGAGTCCCGGTTTGAAAGTCAGATCTCGTGGCTCGTCGGCTATCTGTCTGGCTGATAAAACCAACAACGAGAGACAAGCCTTAATCGCACTTCTTGAGGAACCGGATGTTACCGTCAACGATGCCTGTCCGTTTGGCACCTCATGACCCGCGCTGGGCGAACCAAGCGGCGAACGAAGCAGAGCGACTTAAACAGGGCGTGGACTCGATCCTCCAAGTCCATCATATCGGCTCAACTTCTATTCCGGGAATCGCCGCTAAGCCCATCCTCGACCTTATGCCGGTCGTTCTGAACTTGGCCGCATTGGATAGCGAACGATCTGCCGTTGAAGCCCTTGGCTACGTATGGCACGGAGCCAACGGCATCGAGGGAAGGCGCTATTGCACCCTACATGATCCTGAAACGGGTGAGCGCCTCATTCAAATTCACTGCTTCGCGGATGGAGACGCCGCTATCCGCAGACACCTCGCTTTCCGCGATCTTCTGCGTAGTTCGCCGAGCCTCGCAGATCAGTACGAACGGGAGAAGTGCCGATGTGCAGCGCTACATCCCGAAAACAGTCGTGCGTACTCTGATTGCAAGGACGCTTGGATTAAGCGAATCGAAGCGGAAGCATTGTCTCGCTTTTCCTAGCCTCAACTTCAATGTCCGCTTTCGCGCGGCTGTACCGGCGTACGGTCGCGGCAAGCATGGCCCATCAGCATAGCTTCGGGGGCGCGACTTGGCCCGCGCCTAACTTCTTGAATCCCCGTCCTTGATAAACCTGCTGTGGCGGGCTTAGGCGAAATCCAGCGCAACGCCGAGCTGGAGCCATCGTGAGACAAAAAAACGGCCCCGAAGGGCCGTAAGTGGAAGGCATCACGCGGCGACAAGCTGCCGGGCCAGTGCGACCTCGACGGAATCACCGTCCTGGTTCAGGACATCAAGCCCGGATTCGGGCACGTCGCCCGAGGTGGACTGCGAGACCATGATCTTCTTGGCCATCAGCTCCAGGCAGGTCATCTGCGAGGAACCGGCGTAGCCGAGGTAGATCACGCGCACGGGCTGCTTCTGCCCGATGCGCCAGGAGCGGCGTGCCGCCTGTTGGAGGCTATATACGTTGTAGCCCGACTGCATGAACACGATCGTCGGAAACTCCAACAGGTCCAACCCCGTCTTGACAAGTTCGGGATTGGTGATGAGCACGTCGATGCCACGGTCCAGTTGCTCGGCGATCCAGTCTTCGCGACGGCTGGCATCCACGCTTGCGCGCAGCACCGCCACCCGAAAACCTTCCTGTTCCAGCAGTACCTTCAGGCGTGACGTCGTGTCGCGCGTGCCGGTATAGACCGTGTAGGCCAGGACCTTGCGGCCCTGTGCCTTCTCCTCTTTGCAGATGTCGATCAGCTCACGCTCCTTGGGGCTGATCTCGAACTCGTTGAACTGAGCCGGGACAAACGCCAGGGTGTCGCGCGTGCGCGGATGCACCACCGTCTCCGACCGGAAGCAGCAATCCGGCCAGGCCAGCAGCACGTTGAGGACCACACCCAGCAGCGTCGTATCGCGTCGCGCCAGAGCCTGTTTCAGCTCCGCGGTCAGCCGACCCGCCAGGTCGCGGTAGGCCGCGGCTTGCGCCGTGTCCATCGCGACTTCGCGGAACTCCTCGTCATACGGCGGAAGCACATTGCCGCCGATGTCCTTGAGCTTGAGGAAGATCGTGAACGGCAGGATGCAGCGCAACACGCCCTTGGGGCCGAAGCCCGGGGCCTTGACCGTTCTGACACTGACTTTCGTGCCCTTCGCGGTCTTGTGCGCCGTGCCGGTGCTCTCGGAATAGATGTCCTTGAGGACTCCGTGGTCCCTCATGAACGCCATCGCGGCCGACGTCATGCTGCCGCTCGTGGTCGGCCGGTAGCCGTCTTCGAGCATCCGCCCAGGCAAGGCGCGGAACAGCAGATAAAAGAGATCGTCGCCGTAGCCGCCCATCAACGTGCCGGTCAGCAGCAAGGTCTTGCGAGCCTTCGCCGCCAGCACGCCCATGGCCTGGCCTTGGGCACTGCCACCGTTCTTGTACTCATGCGCTTCATCAGCGATGAGCAGGTCGAACGTGCTTTGCGGCAGGTAGCGTTTGACGAACTCCGAGGGTTGATAGCCGCCCTCGCCAAAACCGAACTCCATGTTGGCCATCGCACGTTCCATGCGCGTGGCCTGACGGTCGGAAAACACCAGCTCGCCGTTGCCGTCCATGAGGTTGATGAACTCATGGATGTTGTCACCCAGCATCGAGGCCAGGAAGCCGTCACCGAACTTCTGCATCAGCTTCTGCGCGGTGACTTCCCCGATCGTCGGGATGCGCTTCAAGGCTTTGAGGACGGCCGAGGACTGATCGCTACCGGACAGGCTGCGCGGGCGGATCAGTGTCCACAGGGGCGCAGCGCAATGGCTGCACTTCCTGCGGGACTCCTCGGCTTGGAGCGCGACCGGGTTGACCGGCTCGCCGTCGAGGTCGGTGATGACCGTGCCGCAGTCCGGGCACGCTGCCACGTCGCCGTGGCGGGTGCGCCGCGTGGTGAAAACGGGCTTCCAGTGGAAGCCCATCCGCATCCTGACGCGGCCCAGGACGAAGAACTCCTGACCCGTGGGCTGGACACCCAACTGCTCACGCAGCTTGATGAGCTTGACGAGCGTGTCCGGCCCGTTGAGCACCCACACCTTGGCGCCCGCCACCGTCTCCTGGATCTCGCGCCGCCACTTGTAAACCAGGTGCGGTGGCGACAGGACCAGGGTACGGCGGTAGCCTTCGGCGTTGAGCACGGCGGCCGTGGCGATGCCGACGGTCGTCTTGCCGCAGCCCATCTCGCCATTGACGATCGCGGCGCGTTCGCCACGGTCGATCAGCAGCTCGGCGGCAGCGTGGACGACTTCGGCCTGGGCCGGGAACAGCTTGCGCTTGAGGCTGGCGACGATGAGTTGCCGGTGGGCCTGCGGTTGGCCGGTATAGACCGGCGGGTTCGCGCTGTTGAGGGCGTCGAGCAGTTCGTCGCCGAACTCGCCGACGAAATCCTGAAGGCTCAGGGTCAGAGGGGATGATTCCGCGTCGAGCAGTTCGCCCTGTACGGGCGCGGCGTCAGCGGCAGTGGTTTCGAGATCGAGGGACATGGTGATGCTCCAATGAAAAATGGGGCATGCACCACCCCCAGCGGGGCAATGGCATGCCCCGTGGTGGGAAGGAAATCGGCGCGTGGCCGAAGGTGGTTGAAGATGCTGGCCTGAGTGGCCTGCGGGTGAACCGTGCTCAGTCTTCGGACGGCAGCACGATGACAGTGGCGCGGCGCTCCGCGTCGGTGACGAGGCGGATGGCCAGCCCTGGATGGATCACGTAGTGCGATTCCAGCGATGCGCCCGATTGAAGTGCAACGCCGTTGGCGTGCCATTGCTGGACGTTGACGTCACCCCAGTCGCCACGGGTGTGGCGCCTGAAGTACGGAATCGGGTCCAGGCGACCCGCGCGGACCAGGCGGTCAACACCTCTGCTGAAGATGAGCGCTCCGATCGGGAACGCCAGCCGCCGGCAGTAGGTTTCGATGCGATGCGATGCCATCGGCTCCTCCTTGATGGGTCATTGAGCCACGACACCCCTGGCGGAGGGAAGTGGCTCCGTCAGGCGGATGAAGATGACGATGTGGGACCTCAGATCAGGTCCCGCTCTTCGGGAAGCTGGACCACCGTGGTCTGGTGGTCCTCGCTGGTCTTGACGATCAGCGCCAGGTCCGGCGTGATCCTGAACTGCGAGATCATCAGGTTGTCCTGTTGGATCGCCACGTCGTTGGCTTGGCGGGTGGCCTCATCGATCTCGCCCCAGTCCCCGCGCACATGGCGCTGGACATAGGCCAAGGGGTCGATCAGGCCTCGCCGGGCCAGCCAATGCACCTTCTCGCTCAACTTCAGCGTACTCGGTGCGAACAACGGTTGCTTGTGCGGCGCAGGCCGCTTGAACGGATTGGGGATCATGCTGTTTCTCCTTCGAGGTGGTACAGCAGGACGGCAGCGCGTCCGGTGGATCAGCGAATGGTCAACACCTCGCCCCGCGTCGCGGAGCCAGGTGTCATGTCCCATGCGCGGATGACAGGCACGAACTTGTCGGTGAGGATTCGGGTCTCGGCGATGGAGCCGTCTTCGCGTTCGGTGAACTCCCGCTGGAGCGTCTTGTCCTTGTGGGTGTCACCTTTGACGACGAGCACGCGCCCGGTCTTGGAGCGCACAACCCCCGAGATCGCACCCGCGGCCAGAGCCAGGGCGAGATGCCAGTGGGACAAGGCACGCGCCGGCGGACGCAGCGACTGCTGCGCGGCCCCCAGGTGCGTGTCCAGAGACGGCCAGAGACCTTGCAGCCGACCAACCTCGTCGGCGAACTGTTCGGGCTCCATCGTCACGCGGAAGAAATGCTCCGGCTCGGCCGGACTAGCGGGGACGATGTACGGCAGGAACGGCCAATCGCTCGGCAACTCCTCGGCTTCGACTTCGCCTTGCCCAACCTGCAGCAGCAGATTGCGCACGGCCTTGACGCCATCGGGCACCTGCTCGCGCTGGCGCACCCGGCGTCCGAAGATCACCACCTGCTTGAACTGCGTTTCCACCGCTCGGTAGATGCGCAGATCGGTGTAGTGGCGCGTCAACCAGCCGACCAGCTCCGCGTCGAGCACGTAGCCGGGGACGATGAAGACCAGCACGCCGCCGTACTGCAACAGCGACAGGCTGCGCTGGTAGAACAGCTTTTCGAGGCGGGCACGGCCCTGGCCCTGATAGCCGATGTTGCCGTTGACGTCCTTGGACAGATCGCCATACGGCGGGTTGAGCCAGAGCAACCCGAAGGATTGCTTGGAGATCATCGTGTCCATCAGGTCCGCGTGCAGGCAGTGATCGACCAGGCCGCGGGCATGGCGTGCCCGCTCCGCGTCGAACTCGACCGCAAACGCCTTGGCCTGCTCGCGCCCGAGGGCGTGGGCGGCTTCGGCGATCGCCACGCCTTCGCCGGCGCAGGGATCGAGGATGCACATCGGCCCATCGCTGGGCATCAGTGCGTTGAGGGCTCTTTCGAGCGTGGGTTCGTCGGTCGGGAAATATCCGTTCTTGACGAAATTGCGGGCGAGCCGCGGGAACATGAGGGCCATGGAAGTCTCCTGGTTGGCGGGGATGAAAGACGGAGGCATGCCAAGGCGTGCCTCCGAGGGTGGATCAGGCCGCTACCGCTTCCGGCGTCCAGATCCTGGACGGATACGGATAGGCAGTGAGCGTGTCGCTGCGGATCAGGGAGCCCAGCGCCAGGGTCAGTGCCGGCACGTCGATGGCGAGCCGATGGCCTTCCAGCGGCCCGAGGGCGAACGGAAGGCGGGCCAGCATCTCGCGGCTTTGCAGCAGGTCCAGCACGGTCTCGCGCCAGTGGTCGAGCAGCGGCAACGGACAGGTGTCCCGCACCAGCATCCACAGGCGGTCAAGCCGGTGGGCGCTGTCGCGCGGCAGCAGTGCCAATGCGCTGGCGTTGGCCTTGTCGGGCTTGACGCAGCGCCGGTCGAACAGCCACACGTTGGACAGCGAACCGAACAGCGTTCGCCGATAGGCGCGCGTGACGCGCTTCTCCAGGCGATCGACGTTGCCGATGAACACCGGGACGCTGCCGCCCTGGTCGGTGAGGATGTGGAACTGGTCCAGTCCCTGCTCGTCGCGCCCGAGGGTCAGGCGAGCGAGGATCTGCTGGACGGCGGTGTCCCGCGCCCAGATGGACAGGAAGATCAGGTTGCCCTGGTCATCGCCGACGCAGGCGTCGGCCATCACGTCCGGGCATTCGTCGATGCGGTACAGCGTGGAAGAAGTGTTTGCGGGCATGGTGGTGTCCTCGGATGAACGGGAACAGCACCGCCCGCTGGGGCAAGTACTGCCCCAGGGGGTGGGAGAAAACCGCTCAGTCCGGCTCGAACTGCCGGGTGTGCGGGTTGAAGTGAAGCGCCTCGTCCGCCGCCGTGATCGGCGTGAAGCCGTCCAGGTAGATGTTGTTGAGGTACTGATCGCGGTAGGTCAGTGCCTGTCGCGCCTGCTCCTCGGTGAGGCCGTTGTCGATGAAGTACGCCAGCATTTCCTCGTCGGAGGACACTTCGTCGTTGGACAAACTGCCTTCAACGAGTGCCAGCAGCGATGGCGTGAGCGAAGCCAAAATCGGGTCCATGTCGGTTCCTCCTGGCTCAGGCCATCGACGCCGCGGCGGATGCCGCGGATGCCGTGGGTGTGCGCCGCCGTGCGTGGTAGGCGCGAACGCCTGCACGCCAGTCGGCGGACTGCTCCGGTGCGAGGTCCAGATAGGACAGCGGGCACGTGTAGTAGTACGGGTGCATGGACTCGTCCCCACTGGCCGCCGCTGCGTTCAAGCAGATCGCAGCGGATGTAGCGAAGGGACTGGTCCGGTGCGAGATCACGATGCACGCCTTCGACCTTGGCGGTCATTTCGGCGACGGACCACAGCACGTTGCCGCGCAGGGTGTGAGCGATGACCTTGACGCTGGCGCGCTCGGTCTCTTGCGTTGCGATCAGTTCCGCGATCAGTTCGGACCGCGATTGGTTTGAGAAATACCAGCCCATGAGAGGCCTCCTCGAAAAGTTGAGCCGGAGGCCTCCCGTGGGGAAGAACCCCCAGCGGGTGATGGAATGTCGCAGGTGCGCGAAGGAACCTATGCCCTGTCCTCAGTCCCAGTCGTCATCGTCTCGATCACAACCGGCCGGGCAGTAGCCAAACTCGATGCCGTGCGAGCAGTAGCCGTGCGTTGCATTCCAGTCCTGGGATTCCTGCCGCTCGGCAGGTGTTGCGTAGTCCCATTCCTGTGCGGCGATTTCGAGAGCCTGAGCACGCTGCTCTTCCGGCAATCTATTGGCCAGCGCGTCGATCTCCGAACTGAAGAGCGTCACGTAGTGGTCCTAGGACAAGCCGCAACCGCGCTGGGCGTGTGCGGCGGCCGCCTTGCAGAGTTCCCGCCACGCGGGTTCATCCAGCGTTGAACGCGGGGTATCGCAAGCGATGATGGACATGATGGAGACCTCCAGAAAATGGCCAGGGCCTCCCCCGCATGGGGAAGGAACCCCGGCGGGTGGATGAAGAACACCGCGCATGCGGCGTCTGCTCACGCAGCTTGTGGTTCGGCCTGGCGGCTCCACTCCTGCGTCTTGAAGTCCAGCGCGTAGCCCAGCTCGCCCAGGCGGGCGATCTGCGCGCGCAGGGTGCGGCGGTCGATGGTCGAATCCAGTTTCACGGACTCGCCCAGCGGCCACAGCAAGCCGAACAGCGCGGCGTCACCGTCTTCGGTGCTGCCGGGGGCAGCGGCCGCAGCAGGCGGTGGCGCATCCACGCCGAAGGGCGTGGTATCGACCAGCGGGTCCGCGGACGCCTGCACGGGTGCGGGCTTGGCAGGCCTGGATGCCTTGGCGGGCTTGGCCGGCGTTGCCGCAGGCTGCGCCCCTTGCTCTTCATCGAGCGGATCGACGTCCTGGGTGGCGAAGCTGCGGGCTTCGTCGCGGCTCAGTTTGTCGATGCCGTTGAGCGTCATTCCGTCGAGGCTGGCACGGATCTCGAACCGCATGCCGCCGCCGACCGGGTAGGACTTCGGGAAGATGTAGCGGATGATGAATTCCCCGTCGTACTTGCCTTCGGGGTACTGCTCCAGCTCCGGGTCTTTGACCTCGAACGTACCGAGGTGCGTGGCGAGACGGCCGACCGTGAACGGGCCGTTCTTGCCGCGGATGGTGCGCAGCGTGAGCTGGCCGGGGACGACGATGGGCGCGACCGATTTCTCGGGTGCCGATGTGACTGCCATGATGGTTCTCCTTGAAGAATAGGAAAAGGCAAGGCCCCGTGAGGGGCCATGCCGGATCAGAACGAAGCAGCCAATGCCGGCTCCTGCTCTTCGACCTCACCTGCGGGCTCGCGCTCGGCGGGCTCGACAGGCTGGTCGGCAGCGGTGCCGGCGGCGTCCTCGGCTTCGGGCGCGGGTGCGTCCTCGGCCTGCGGCGCCTCGGCTTGCGCCTGGCTCGTCGGATAGACCTGGGTGCCGTCGATCTTGATCAGACCGATGTGGATCAGTGTCGATTCCAGGCTCGCTCCCGGCTCCCCGGCGCGCTCACCCTTGGTGCGGATGTACGGATCGATCTTCATGTCGTTCAACTTGAAGGCGATCAGCACCTTGCGGTCCCCTTCGATGGCCTGCACGCACCGGCGAACCAGGTGCTCGGCTTCAGGGGTGGCGACGATGGTGTCGAAGTACCGATAGTCCGGTTCACCGACAGGCCCGGCCAGAGCCGCGACGCAGCACGACAGGAACGGATCGCCATCCTTGGGGGTGACGTCCTTCGGACGGCTGAGGTAGCCGATGCCGCGGGTGATCAGCTCGTGCTGCTTGATGGAAGCCAGTTCGGCCCGGTCAAGCGGCTCGGTCTTGAGCAGTCGCGCCTTGAGGGACGCGGCGGCTTCACCCTTGCGCTCGCCCTTGTCGCGGATGTACGCATCGCCCCAGAGGTCGCCGAGGCGGAAGCGCACCAGCGGGCGCTGCTTGGGATCATCAACGCCGATATAGCGTTCGACCAGCTTCTTGGCCTCGGCACCGGAGACCTTGACATCGAAGTAGCGGTAGCTGGGGTCCTTTGCGGAGCCGACCAGCGCGGCAACGGTGCATGCCAGGAAAGGCTGCGCACGGCGGCCGCCCCGGACAGGCACTTCACGGACACGCTGGATGTAGCCGATGCCCGAGGTGTGGAGGTCGAAATACGACTTCTCGTTGGATGTGGTGTTCATGGTGAATCTCCATAGGGAAGAAGCGGAGACACACCAGCCCCACGCATGCGGGGAAAGGTGCGTAACCCCGCGGTGGGTTGATAAGGCGAAAGCATCCGCCACCAGAGACTGGTGGCCGCTCGCGGATGGATGCGGTGCGAGCTGGCTCGGTCACGCAGTGGGAACTGCGACGCAACCTCGAAGACCGATGGTTGCCTGGCATGTCGCTGACAACGTCAGCAAGCATGGGGTCAGCATGGCCGGGCCTCGCGCGCGCGACAGCAATCAATCGGCATCCGGGCGTTTCCCTTTGTCCGCGCCGTCAGGCGCGCGCCACAGGCACTTGGGGCCGCGCAGGTGGTCGGGGGTGTCGGCGCGAGGACGGCTGGGGCGGCTCCAGGTACCGCCGCCGCGCGTACCGACCAGCCGCCAGCCGGCAGCGCGCAGGCTGGCACCGCCTTCCTCGGGCAAGGTGTAGGTGATCAGCCGCGTGTAGCCCAGGGCCTTAGCCGCCTTCCAGGCGGCTCCGTAGAGCTTGCTGCAGGCGTTCGGCGCGCCATCGGTGCAGAGCCTGGTGACTTCGAGGGTCCAGCCGTCGTCCAGGTGACGCGCGACCGGGCGACCGACGATGGCCACGCCGCAAATACTGTCGCTGCCGGACAGCGTGACCGCCAGCGCGAACTTCGCCCCCTGAACCGGGCGGTGGTGTCGGTGGTGCTCCTGCACGAAGGCATTGGCGGTGCGCAGCGACACGGGCACCAGTTGCAGCCGTGGCGAGGCCAATGCCGTGCGCACAGCATCAATCGCCGCAGAAGCAGGCGAGCGGTTCCTCGGCGGCATCGAACAGGTCGCCCTGGTCGGCGGCGAAGCGCGCCAGGTCGGCGTAGCTGGGGCCATCGGCGCGAAACCGAGCGCCGCTGGGCTTGCTCGCCAAGTTCAGGGATTCCATGCGAATCCACCACACGGCGGCTTCGGGCCGGGCCTTGATGAGGGCCAGGCGCTGCCCGCGCGGCTTCAGGAAGCACAGATCGCAGTTGCCTTCGAGCGTGCGTCCGTTGACCGTGAGCAGGTCGAGGTCGAACGGCTGCGCCTGCCAGAAGGTGCCCACGTCGCGCACGGTGACGCCGGCATCCGCCAGCGGCATGCACATGGTTTCGTGGGTCGATTCGGTGGAGTGGCCGCGTGCGCGAATCTTGGCGACGCGCCGTTGCTCGTCGGCCCTGATGCCGATCATCTGGTCCCAGTCCGTCCAGCCCAGGTGCCGCAGGAAGCGGTGCATCGGGCGAATCTTCAGGCTGGTCGTGCAGCCGCGCGCCACGGGATTGGGCAGGTACTGGCGCTTGCGTATCAGCGCCTCGAACGGTTCGCCCTGACGGCTGGCTCGCTCGAAATCGACCAGCATGAAGCCCGGCTCCATGGGCAGGTATTCCAGCCAGTGAATCGGCATCTGCCAGCGTTCGGCGCAGTCGCGCACGAAGCGCAAGGTCGCTTCCACTTCCTTGCCGGTGTTGGCGAAGCAGACCACGGTGTCAGCAGGCAGGCCGCCATTGGCCTGCAACACACGCCAGAGCATGTACGCGCTGGTGCGTCCCCCGGAGAAGCTGATGCAGGTGGGTTGGGTGATCTTGAACGGGTCGTGCATGCGGTCGTCTCCGTGGGCATGTCGGCGGCAGGCCGACGAGGCAGGCCATGGCGGCCGGAGACGAGCGCGCACGCGCGGCGGTGGCCGCGGTACGAAGAAAGGAAAGCCCCCGGATGGGGGCTGCGAGGGCCCGCGCGGCGGTTGCTGCGCTATGCCGGGGGAACCACCTCCAGCGACAGATGCGTGGCGGTGGCGGACAGCATCAGGTCGTCCGTGCCGTGCAGGATGCGTGCGAAGACGCCTTCCTTCGGATCGAAGAACTCGCCGAAGTCGTCGCCGCCCAGTTCGGCGCGTGCCAGCTCCCACCAGTCATCGAACGGATCGGTATCCGGGTTGCAGCCGACGGCATAGGCCAACAGCTTCACCCGACCGTCCGGGCGTCGTTCCCCGCGCTCGGCGAGGAAGTACACGCCCTGATCCTTGGCGAGGATCACGCGGCCCTGAGTGGCGATCGCCTCGGCCAGCACGGGGCGCAGGTCGGAGCCTCTGAATCGCAGGGACATGATTGAAATCTCCTGTGTGGAATGGAAAAGAAAAGGCCCTCCACCCGGATGGATGGAAGGCCCGTGGGGCATGCGGCCGGTAGGCTTCGGCGTCAGCCGTAGTGCCGCCGGGCCTCCTGCCATGGAACGAAGCGCGCATCACCGCCAGTGGAGATCGGAAGCTGCAAGCTCCCGGTCTCTTCCGCCGAGAAGCACGTCGCCTGGTCGAACGGGACCCAGCCGAACTCGTTGGACCAGAAGCCGGCGCTGTCGCCGATGGCCGACTCGTTGGGCGAATACACCACCCAGCAGTCGCCGGCCTTGGACGTCATGCCGGCACTGCCTGGCGGCGGGCCGCTTTGGCGTCGATCACGCTCACGTCGATCAGGCGCCAGCGTCCGTCGTCGATGAGCCGCTCCAGCACTTCGCCGAGCATGTCGAAATACACCTCGTCGTGCCGATCGACCAGCTCGCCGTCGCGGCGCAGTTCCACCACGTAGGTGTCCCCGCCGCGGTCGTAGAGGATCGTCACCTGGCCCTCGAACTTTGCGGTCGAGACCGTGAAGCTGATCGCCGGCGGGGTCTCGATGATCTTCGACGGCTTGGGATCGACCCAGGTGAAGTCCCGGGCGCCCGCATCGACCAGCATGTGGGTGATGCGCCGGAACCCGTCGGGCGCCGGCATTTCCTCCAACTGCTCGATGAGCTGGCCCAGCTCCATGCACTGCGGCTCGGGGATGGGCAGCTTGGCTGGCGCGGAGCCGAGAATATGCCTCGTGATGGTGTAAGGCGTGCCATCCGAGGTTTTCTCGGTGATGACTTCCGGGGTGTCCGCGCGCAGGCCGTCGAAGCGGTGGCGGGCATACGGTTGGACATGCACCTTGGCGCCTTCGCTGGGAACGGCGGTCACCAGGTTGGGGTCGAGCACCGCGAACTCGCTGGGTTTGAGCTTGACGACGATGGCATCGTCCGTCGCGGCGACCACCTTGCCGTCGAAAGGCTGGGGATCGAAGGCGAAGCCCAGCGCCGAAGGCTGCGGCTGATCATCGAACACACGGTACTTGATCGACCGCACGTTGCGGGGCACATGACCCGCGACAAGCGAAGGCATCAGGGTCTTGATGAGAGAGCGATCCATGGGAATCTCCTTGAGGAAAAACAAGGGATTCCCTGCCCACAAGGGAGAGGTCCCTTGTGGGTGGATGGACGCGGTACGTCCGTAGGAAGAAACGACCAGCACGGTTTCCCGCGCTTGCAGCCTCGAAGGTCTTGGCTGCCTGGGCATGTGTCGGCAACGCCGACGAACATGGGGCAAGGATGGCCCTGGAGTGAGCGGTCCGCCCGTAGGAAACCGCACCGCGCCGCATCCGCTTTCCTTCGCTGCGGGCAAGAAAAAGCCCCTCGGAAGGGGCTTGGGGGGTCAAGCTTCGTAAACGAAGTAGTGCTCGCGCTGGCGCGGGAAGAAGACATGCTTCCATGTATCGCCGCTGGTGTTGCCACCGTCGAACACGACCATTTCGTAGTCGTCCACGTCGGTGTCCACCAGGTCGGCGCTGGCGATATGGCGCATGTGCAGCGTGCCACGCATGCGCTCGAATACCAGGATCTGGCCGATGGCGTCGTCCTGGCTCATGGCATTGACGCAGGCTCCAAGCTGGTGCTCGAAGTCGAGCGCGGGCGAGATGAGGTCGGGGAACATGAGGGTGCTCCTGTGAAAATGAACCAGCCCGGCTCCGGGCAGGAGACGGGCTGGTATGGGGGAGAAAGAGGAAGGATGGCGCGTCGCGTGGCTGCTAGGACTCGGCCAGCGGCAGGCCCGGTAGCACGGAAGCGTCGGCGTCGAGGATCAGGATGCGCACGTCGGCCTGGCCAGCCAGTTCAAGGATGTTCGCCAGTTCGTCCGGCATGCCCTTGTTCCGGTGCTCCTGCCGAAGCTGCTCGGCGGTGATGCCCTCGGCATACTCCAGGTTCTGGTCCGTCCAGGGCGTGGAGATCAGCTTGATGCCGATCGCCGGGCTGTACGGAACCCGGAACGCGATGAACAGGAAAGCCTCCGGCGTGGCGAGGTCTGCCAGGTTGGCGAGGTAGTGCCAGGTATCGACGGTGATGTGCTCACGGCTGATTTCCCAGGCCCGGCTGAAATACCCGGTCTCGAAACTCAGGCGCTGCACGACTTCCCGCGCGGCCTCGGCCGAATAGGTGTCACCGACGTGGACCGGACGGCCGTCGAAGTCGTCGCCATGGATGGCATAGACCACGGCGCCGATCACGCCTTGGCCGCTGACGCCCTCACCGGCATCGCATTCGGCCAGCACCTCGGCACTCACGGGGTGAGGACCATTGCTGACCACGGCGAAATCGCTGGTGACGATGCAGGACGATGAAACCAGCTCCTCGTCGGAGAGGTGTTCTTGGCTCTGGTGGATGTTTCGCCAGACATGCGGGCTTCCGTCCTCGTAGCTGATGCACAGCGTGCGGACGATTTTCAGATTCCAGTAGCCGCGGAGAAAGGGATTGGGTTTCTGGGACATGGGAACTCTCCAGATTTGAATAATGGAGCCAATCCCCGCCACCGGGAATTGGACCCGGTGGGTTGAAAGTGGAAAATGCGTCAGGCGGCGCTGATCGTCGGCGTCTGGGCCAGTCGTTCGGCGACGCGATGGCGCACACTCAGGCGGAAATGCTCGTCGTTGATGCCGGCGAGCAGGTTGGCGGCCTCCAACGCGATCAACGCCGAGGCCTCTTCGATGTCGGTGGCCACGATGGCCTTGCGCAGTTGGTCGCCGAGTTGGAGCGCCTGCGAGGACGTTCTGAAGACCTGTACCTCGCGGCTCAGGTAGCAGCCGTGGCCACCGAACTCGAACAGCCTTGGCTTGCTGCAATACCAGCAGCCCTCGAACTGGATGGCGGTCAGGTGATGGCCGTCATCGAAGCGGGAGGCGATCAGAAGCAAGGCTTCCAGGTCGGCGCTGTCCTCGAACTGGTGGTGCTCGATCAGGTTCTCCAGCTCCCCGTCCTGGTCAGCGCCGAAGTGCGCGGCCAGCCGTTCAAGCAGAGGCGGAATCGACAACTCTTCGTCGTCGGGCATGGGGATGCCGAGTTGTGCGGCCAGGTTTTCCAGACCGTCCAGCACATCTGTCCATCGCGGATTATTGGTCTCGGCGATCTGGGCGATGTAGGCCTGCCCATTGCTGGGATGGTGTTCGTCCAGCCTGAAGGCACCGAACAGTGCCTTGATGACGGGAGTAACGTGGTCGAGCACGAGAACGCCCGTGCCTTCGTAGTAGTTGTTTGCCATGCTGGCTCCTTTCGGGGAAGTGAGCGGAGCCAGCCCATGCGGACGACGGCATCCGCAGGGAATCGCCCAAGGCCGTTGGCGCCGGGCGATGGGGAAGAAATTGAGGGACATGGCCTTGTGGGCGCATGTCCCTCACGGGGGGGATCGAGAGGACGGTGGCGTGCCGGAGACCGGCTCACCAGCCGTTGTAGTTCACCAGCAGGTCGGCGATGACCTTGCGGCGCTCCAGATCGAGACCGTCGAAGTCCGACAGCCCGTGGAAGTGGCAGCGCTTGAGCATGGCACCGCCCTCGCGCGCGTTGTAGAAGCTGACCATGGCGGACAGGAACATGCGTTCGCCGCTGCTCAGGACGCCGAGGGCATCGTTGAGCCGCAGCATGTCGGGACGCAAATCCCACTTGGTGTTGGCCTGGTTCAGGCCTTCACGGGTGCCGTCGCCGAACCACTCGGGACCAGCAATCTCGACACCGCGCTTCCAGGCCTCGAAGAAGGCTTGGGGCGCGGCAGCGAAACGCTGATCTTCCCGCATGATCTGATCGACGACTTCCCGCGGCAATAGCTGGTTCATGACGTGATTTCTCCAGTTGGATCAGGGAACGGCGAGCTGGGACCAGCCGCCTCTTTCGAGGGCGCGTTGAGCCGCGGCATAGCTGCGGAAGTACTCGCGGGATTCCCGCGAAACGGGACCTTCGGTATCGCGCGTGCCGATGTAGTGGCCGGCGGCGCTTTGCAGGACTTCGAGCGGCAGGAACTTGCCGCAGTAGGTCAGGGCCAACTGGCCGAAAGAGGCTTGCTGGGACATGGACGGGCTCCTTGGAAAAGCGGGGCCTCGTCCCTCACGGGATGGCAGCTCCCGCACGCGGTTGGAAAAAAAGCATCGGCGTCACGGGGACGCGCGTCCGCGAGATTGATGCGATGCGGACTGGTGGGTGACGCGGGAGAGACCCGCGGCAGCCTGGAACCCTGGCTGCTGGCATGTGCTGACGAATCAGCGAACATGCGGGCAGCTTCGTGCGAGGGCCGCTCGGCGTCAGTGGGAAAACGGCATCCGGCCCAGCCCCGATTGATGGGCGCAGAGAAAAGAAAAGCCCCGCATCGAGTGCGGGGCTGTCAGGAGGGTGCGGTGGCGCTGGGTCAGTCGGGCTTGTCGCCCAGGACATGCTGCTTCCACAAGTCGAATGCCTGCTCGGGCGGAAGCTCGGCGAGGATGACGATGGGCTGGGCCTGCCGGCTGCGCAGCTTTGCAAAGTACGCCGCGCGGTCGGCAATGGCCTTGAGCTTGATGCCCTTGATGAACAGCAGTTTGCCGTCCTTGATGAACAGCACCTTGTTGCCGATGTCGCGGTTGAACGCGGCTCGCACCTTGCGTTCCGCGTGCATGGCATCGGCCAGCTCATCGACCAGGAAGTCGAGCGTCATGTCGATGTAATGAGGATCTTCGCCCTCCTGGCCGAGATCGAGCGGCGTGGGCGGCAGGCCCTTGGCGAAGGCTTCGGCCTGAACCAGCAGCGCCGCCTTGCCGTTGAGTGCGCGTAGGAACGTCGATCCGCCATGCCCGTCGTTGCGGGCCTCGGCGATGGGAGTGTCGTCGAACACGATGGTGGCGGTGAAGCACAGCGTTTCCTCGCTGGCGAAGTCGGCCACCTTGAGGTTCTTCAGCGTGATGCGGTTTTGCTTGGTGATGGTTTCCATGGGAAGTCCTGAAATCGACCGGGCGGCGACATGCCCCTGACGGGACGTGGCGACCATCCCGTGGGTTGGAGAAAGGAGGCATCGATGCCCCGGTGGGCAGCGTTCGCCGGTGAGATGCCGAAGCGAACTGGCGGGTGGCGTGGGCGGAACCCACGGCAGCCTGGACACCCTGGCTGCGGGCTGCTGCCGATACATCGGCAATGCAGGAAGGAGAATGGCGCGGCCCGCAGGCTGCGTCGCCGATCAAACCGAAGCGGTCGAGCCCGTCTTGTGCAGGCACTGCATCAGCCGGTGGCCCAGCCAAGCCATGCACGGGACGGCCATGGAGTTGCCGATCGCCTTGTAGCGCGGAGCGTCCGCGGCAGGCTTGCCGCGGTATGGGATCAGCGTGTAGTCGTCGGGCATGCCCTGCAGCCGCTCGCACTCCATGGGCATCAGCCGCCGCACCCGCCAGTGCGACCAGTCGCCGGGGCCGGGGTCGTTCCAGTCGTAGCGGAAATGCGCCTCGAAGTCGGGGGCCAGCACATGGGGCTTGTCCGCGCCGCCGCCGCTGGTGCGCAGTGCGGCCGCTACGCTGCCGCCCAGCTCGGCGGCAAGACCCTGCGGCCGTCCCCGCAGGGCAACGCAGGCCACCATCGGCACCCCGTAGCCTGGCTTGCCGTTGGACAGGACGGTGCAAGCCACCTGTCCGTGGCCCGACTCGAAGCGCACTTCGCCGCGGTTATTCTGCGCGAACGCGATGGCAGGCACGACACCGGCGTTCGCATGGCTGTTGCGATGCCCGCCAGCGCGCAGCGTCGGCGTCAGGTCGATCGTCGCATCCGCGCCGTTGCCCTGGGCGGTGAAGGCGATGATTGGCACGCCCTTGCCCGTGCCGTCCTCGCTGCTGCCCTTGCCGTTGTTGGCGGTATCGAGGGCATGGGCGATGCTGCCGGCGACCGACTGCACCATGAACGTCTCGGTGCGGATGTCGTGCTTGGGGCCAGCGGCCATCAGGCATGCCGCCACATCGACGGGGCCGGTGCCGCCGCTGAATCCGAACGTCGTCGTGACCTGACCGTAGGGCTGCTTCAGTCCTGCGTATCCCGAGTACTCGCCTGCTGCCGCAGCACCCGGTCCAGCAGCGCGGGCAGCTTCTTGCCACGGCGCGCGGCCCGCAGAAGAATCCCCGCGCAGGCCTGGGCGCTCAAAAAGTACTTCGGCGGGATCGAGGTCATCACCACCACATGCCACAAGAAACACGCGCTTGCGGCGTTGGGCGACACCGAAATATTGAGCGTCGAGCACGCGCCAGGCGATGCGGCGGCGGGGTCCAGACACACAACCAGCGTGCGCCCATTTTTCCCCTGGCGGCTGGAGCGCACGGCCTTCTCCGGCCAGTGCGCCCAGGAAATGCCCGAAGGCATTGCTGCGGTCGTTGAGGACGCCGGGGACGTTTTCCCAGACGAGCGTTGCCGGCGAGCGGCGGTTTTGGTGGCGGGTTTGGTCGATGGCATTTGCAAGCTCCACATAGGCAAGGGTCAAGGCTCCACGCGGGTCGTTCAGCCCCTGGCGCGCGCCGGCAACGCTGAACGACTGGCACGGCGTGCCGCCGACCAGGATGTCGGGCGCTGGCACGATGCCGGAGCGCACCTGGCGGGCGATCGCGGTCATGTCGCCGAGGTTGGGCACGTGGGGGTAGCGGTGGGCGAGCACGGCGCTCGGGAAGGCGTCGATCTCGGCGAACCACGCGGCTTGCAGGCCGAGAGGTTGCCAGGCGAGGCTCACGGCCTCGATGCCGCTGCACACGCTGCCGTACAGCAGTGGCGCGGCCTGGGGCGCACCGCGAAGGGTGCGAGGTTGCGGGTTCATGTCGGGTCTCCTGTTCGTGTGGCCCTGGGCGGGCCGGGACGTTGATCGGCAGGAGAAAGACGCCGAAGGCCCTGCGGCCTTCGGCTCGGGAGGACAGAACCACCCGTGGGCTGTTGCAGGCCCGGTCGTCGCTAGAACCGTCTGCTCATCAGCAATCACACCCGGCCCATGTCGTGGCTGGGGCCGGCATCGTCTGGCGTGTATCCACACACAAACGGAGCCCAGTGTTTCGCCGGCGGGCACCGGCACCGAATACCGCTGACCACGAAGGGTCTCCGGGTGGCTCGCGCAGGCAAGCCATCGGGGGACCCTTCGCAGCGGGCGGAAAAATGCAGATCAGCAGAACGCGCGGGAAACGGTTCGCGGAGAAGCTACCTTCAGGTCCCGTGGCCGGGGACGGCCGGGCGGGACGCGCACGCGGACAAGAAGGCGTTGCGCGCTGGGCGTCCCGCAGGGCGTGCGGAACACGGGCCGCGCCGCCGATGGCGGGCACGGCTCACGGGAAACGGGGTCGTTCAGGAGCCTTTGCGGCCGCTGTCACTGGTACGGCGCGGGCGCGAGGCCCCGCGCTTGGACGTGCCGGATTCGACCGGCAGCGTGCCTTTGCAGTCGGGGTAGCGACTGCACGACCAGAACGGGCCGCTCTTGCCGGTGCGCTGGCGTGTGGGTGCGCCGCATTGCGGGCAAGTCGGCCCTTGGGGAACCTTGATGGACAGGGATGTGCTGCCGTACTGCGCGATCAACTGGGAAATCCATGCGGCCTGCTTGCCGATGAACACGTCCAGCGTGAGTTGGCCGGCCTCGATCATGTCCAGCGCCTGTTCCCAGACGGCGGTGGTCCCTGGGTCGGCAATCGCTGCGGGCACCGCGTCGATCAGGGTGAAGGCAGCTTCCGAGGCGCGGATGGAGCGCCCCTTCTTCACGAGGTAGCCCCGCGTCAGCAGGCCGGTGATGATGTTGGCGCGCGTGGCTTCGGTGCCGATGCCCGTCGTGTCCTTCAACTTCTGTTTCAGGCGCGGGTCGGTCACGAAACGCGCAACGCCCTTCATCGACTTGACCAGTTCGCCCTGAGTGTAGGGCTTGGGCGGCATCGTCTTGAGCGCCTTGATCTCGGCCTCGGCCACCTGGCATGCCATGCCTTCGCGCAGCGCGGGCAGAGCCTGGCTGCGCGCGGTGGCCTCGCCATCCTCGTCGGGCTGCGGCTCGGCCAGCACCAGGTGCCAGCCGCGGGCGACGACTTGCTTTCCCGTGGCCGCAAGCGTCTGCTGGCCGCAGGAGAAGTTCGCCACGGTGCGATCGAACTCGTGATGTGGCAAAAATTGGGCGAGATAGTGCGCCCGGATCAGTCGGTACACCGCCAGTTCCTTCTCGCTCATGGCCGAGAGGTTCGCCGGTTCGAGCGTCGGGATGATGCCGTGGTGCGCCGTGACCTTGCCGTCGTTCCAGGCGCGCGAGCGTTGGGTACGGTCGAGCTGGCCCATGATCGGACGCAGCGACGGATCGGTCTTGAGCAGGCTGTCCAGTACCGCAGGCACCTCGGCGAACATGCTTTCAGGCAGGTAGCCGGAATCGGAACGCGGGTACGTGGTGGCCTTGTGCGTCTCGTACAGGGCCTGGGCAATCTCCAGGGTTTCCTGCACGTCCAGCCCAAGCTGCTTGGAGCACACCTCCTGCAAGGTGCCCAGGTCGAACAGCAGCGGCGGACCTTCGCGCACGCGTTCGGTCTCGACCGACACCACCTGGGCACTGCCGGCTGCGCGGATCTGCTGCGCGGCCTGCTGAGCGATGGGCTGCTGCACGCATCGGCCGGCGGCGTCGGTGCAGCCTTCGGGCGGAACCCACTGCGCGCTGAAAGCCTGGCCGCCTGCGGACAGGGACACGTCGATGGCCCAAAACGGCACCGACCTGAAAGCCGCGATCTCGCGGTCGCGGTCCACCACGAGCTTGAGCGTCGGGGTCTGGACGCGCCCGACCGACAGCACGCCGTCATAGCCTGCCTGCCGCCCCAGCACCGTGAACAGCCGGCTGAGGTTCATGCCGACGAGCCAGTCGGCCCGCGAGCGCGCCAGTGCCGAGAAGTACATCGGCAGCGTGTCGGACGACGGCCGCAGCTTGCCGAGCGCGGTGCGGATCGAGGCATCGTTGAGCGCCGACAGCCACAGGCGCTCGATGGGGCCTCGGTAGCCACACAGATCGATGATCTCGCGGGCGATCAGTTCGCCCTCGCGGTCGGCATCGGTGGCGATGACCAGGTGGGTCGTCTTCGCCAGAAGCGCCTTGACGACCTTGAATTGCGTGGCGGTCTTCGGTTTGACCTCGACCCGCCATTGCTGGGGAATGATGGGCAACTGGTCCAGCGACCAGCGCTTGAGCGCCGCGTCATAGACCTCGGGTGCTGCCGCTTCTACGAGATGGCCGATGCACCAGGTGACGGTGACGCCGGAGCCGCTGAGACAGCCTTCACCGCGCTGCGTCGCGCCGAGAATCCGGCCAATGTCGTTGCCCTGGGAAGGCTTCTCGCACAAGAACAGCCGCATGTTCGTCCATCCGATTTCCGTGGTTCGCTGAGTTGCTGGAAACTAGGATGCCGAGCACCACCAGAGGCAGCAGCAAACAAGCCGCATGCGGCGGCGACCACTTTCACGGGATGGAATGGCTGGGTCGGGGATGGCGTGCAGCCGGGGATATGCGGGCCGGGAGCCGCGATTTTCGGGAGCGCGTGGAAGCCGGTGGACGTTGATGGAGCTATCCCCTGGGGATAGCTCGCGAGAGCATGGAGGGCGGCGAAGACGTGCGACCGCCCTCCATGCCGGGTCACTTCCTGCGCTTGGCTTCTTTCGGCGCAGCCGGCTCCTGCGCGGGCTGGGGCTTGGGTTCTGCCTCCTGCGGCTTCGGACTGAGGGCCACGGACTCGATGCGGAATGGCAGGATGCCGACGCTGCGCGCGTTGACCTGCCAGGTCTCACGCGGCTGATCCTCATTGTCCGTCCAGGGTTCGCGCTCCATGCGGCCGACGACCAGCACGCGCATGCCTTTCTGGTACAGGTCTTTCCAGTGCGCGGCGTCCCGGTGCCAGATTTCCACCGGCGCCCAGAAGCCGCCGCGGTCCTCGAAGTCGCCGCCCTTGGTGGGAACGGGGTTGTCGAAATAGACGTTCAGCCGCAGCAAGCGCCGCGGTTCGTCGTTGCCGTTGGGGAACTCCCGGTACTCGGGTGGCGAGCCGATGTTGCCTTCGCCGGAAAAATGCGTGCTCATGGTGTGATCTCCGTGGTGGTTGAAATACCCGTGCCTCGTCGGCGTCGGGCGCGTGCTGGGGTGCCCGACGCGATCACCGATCGCGCATTGCAGAGGGGATGGACGTGAGCCGGCGCAGGTAGGCGTCTTCCGCCTCGGCCGCCTTGCTGGCGCATTCCTGCGCCTGCCTGCCCAAGGTGTGCAACAGGCTGATCTGCATGTTCAGCGTGATGCGCTGAAGTTCGATCGCGTGCAGATCGGCCAGCAGGTTGACCGGCGTGCTGGTGCTCGCCATCAGTGCCTGCCACAGGGCCACGCCCATGGCCGAGCGGTCGTGCCTGCGCCAGCGCAAGAACGTCGTTCCCGCGCCAGTGGTCTGCTGGGCCAGTTCGATGGGCAGCAGGTGGAAGGGATGCCCGATGGCCTGTTGCAGCACTTGTCGCTGCGCCAGGCCGATCAACTCGTCGCGCATGGCGAAGCACTGGCTGGCCCAGACCTCGAAGTCCCTCTTACCTTTAAAAGGCTTTAAAAGGCCTTTTAGAGAGGCCGCGTGTTCCAGCCGCATGAAGGCACCCTGTTGCAGGCCCCGGAAGTAGCGGGTGGACTGGTTCAGATCGCTCATGCGGATTCGTCCTCGCCGACAGCGGGTGCACCTTCGGACAAGTCGGCAGCAGCGGCTTCGTCGCCATTGGCAAGGGAAGCGCCTACGGCTGCGGCAGGCCCCTCACCGCGCTGCTGCAGGCCACGACGCACGATGGGCGGTGCAAACTTCGAGCGGCGCATGCCTTCGAGCACGTCCTGTGGCAGTTCGCCGAATTTCTCCAGCGCCGCCCGCGCTGCGGCATTCTTCGCCGCGAAGTCGTCGCGGGTGCAGCCCGAGTAGCGGTACTGCTGGGCCAGCGAGAACAGGCTGCGCAGCGCGTGCGCGCCCTCGTTGAGCCAGCGCTCCAAGGTGCTGCGGTCGATGAGCGCGGTGTGGTGGGCGAGGATCAGCTTGCGCGCGATGTCGTCGTAGTCGGCCAGCAGATAGACCGCCGCGAAGCCCAGTTGCGCGTTGACGAACAGCGGCAGCTTGACGGGTTGCACATTGAGGTTCTCGCCCAGGCTCAATGCCGCAGGCACGCCCGCCAGTGCCTGGTCCACCTGTTCGCGCAAGGTCTGCAGCGTGGTCCTGGTCTGGTCGAGCTTGTCCTCGATGCGCAGCATCCACCAGTCTGAATACGGGTCGTCCTGCTCCGAGCCGCGCTTCATCTTGTTCATCACCGCGATGTAGCCGTTCAGGCCGACGATGCCAGGTCGCCCTTCGGCGGCGGCGCGGCCGTGCCAGATGCGGGAAGCGTGGTGGGTGTGCAGCGTCAGCGACATCGCGCTGCGCAGGGAGCCGAGGTTGAGTTGCAATGGTTCGTTGCTGGTTGCCATGGTGAGCGCTCGCAGGTGGACAGGGAGCCGCCAGCATCCGCATGCAGCGGAAGGCAGTCAGTCAACAAACCGAAATGGGCCAGGCCCCGGTTTCGTCGTGATCGTCGCGCGCGGGTGAGAGCTATCCCCAGGGGATAGCTCCACCAAACACCATGGAGCGCTGTTCGCCCCGAGCACGACGGACATGCGCTGAGAAAGGCATCGTGCAGACCCCGCATGAGGGCGTTACACCTTGCATCACGGCTATCCCCTGGGGATAGCTCCATGGAGCGCCAACGAAAGCGATTCGCCGGGCTCAGCGCGGATGGCCCGGTCTGGGGCGATCATTCGATGCCTGGTCCGCCCGCATCCGAGATCCATCACCGCCGACGAACTATCCCCAGGGGATAGCTCCACTGAACGCCATGGGCGTCTGCTTCATGGTCTGATCGCACGAAGCGGTCAACTCTTGCGCAGAAGCTCGCGTAGCCGGTCGATGTGCTGCTTGGCCACCTCGGGCGGAACCACGTTGCGTGGGGGCTCAGGTGGCGCATCTCGCGTGGCGGCTGGTGGCGGTGCCGACCCAGCCTGCTTGGCCCACGCATTGAACTCGCCACGGATGGCCCGCTGGATGATGCCGAACAGGTAGCCGGCCGGGTTGCGGATGGCGCTGCCACGACAGCGCTCCGCCCATTCGTCCAGCACGGCTTGTCGCAGCGAGGCATCGACCTGCTGCAAGGCCACCATGGCGCCGGCCTGCTGCTCTTCTTTCAAATCGAGGAAGCGCTCGGGCAGGCGAATGCCCTGCATCGCGCGCGCCTGCTCACGCTCACGCGCGGTAGTACGTACTTCATCAATACGACTACTACGTACTGTACGGTCCTGCTTCGGATTCCGAAGAGAGGCGTCTGACGCGGGTTTCGGCCCTGCTTCGGAATCCGAAGAGGGGCGTTCGCCATTCCGAAGAAGGCTCGCGGGCCCTTCTTCGGAATCGTGGGAGGCTCCCCCCTGTGGATAACTTTCGGTGGCTCCGATGCCCTGGCGCGCCAGGCGCTCGGCAAGCACCTGCAGCCGCGACGGCAAGGTGCGGCCGGACAGCAGCGGGTCGTCCGCGATCTCCTTCAAGGTGTTCAGGCCCACGACCTGCACGGCCTTGGCCGAGTGGCCGAGGGCCTGGCTGACCAACTCCAGGTAGTCGGCGTCCAACTGCATCGCCTCGAACGGGGTCAGGGGCTCGTCATGCAGCACGTAGAGGTTGCCGAGGATGCGGCCGGTCTTGGGGTCGCGTCGCCGGCGCACCAGGCTCAGCCAGCGCGTCAGGCGCAGCAGCGTCAGCGCCCGTGCCACGGTTTCATGCGAAGCCGATCCTGCGCAGGGCATCGACGCCAGCCAGGGGCGTAGCTGCTCATAGGTGGGGAACGCGGTCACCCCGTCCTGGTTGAGCATCAGCCGGAACACCTGCCAGGCATTGCGTTCCAGCGGCGTCAGCCGACGATCGAGGAACAGTCGCCTGGGCACGCTCTCGTGCCGGTTGCCGCTGAAGAGGAAGCCGTCGCTGGGTGCGGTCGCGGGTGCGCTGGAACGGGGCGCGAGTTCCTTCAGGGCGCCCGCGAACAGATCGGCGAGGGCGACGGGGCCTTGGCGCGGTGCGCGTGGTGCGGGGTCGTCCACGGCCATCGCTTAACCCAGTCCCTGATCGACCCAGTTCTTGATCGCGGCCCAGACCACCGACAGCGGCAGTGACATGCCTTCGGCCAGGTCCATTGCCGCATCGAGAATCGAGGTTTCATCCTCCAGATCGACGTTTCTGCTGCTGGTCACGGCCTTCCATTGCCGCCACAGTTCCGTATCTTGGGTCTCGTCCAAGACAGGGTGGCGCCCCTTGCGCTTAGGCAGGCCGAGGATCTCGCGCCGCAGCGCAACTTCCTGGTGGGTGAGGCCGTAAAAGCGGCTCACCATTTCCGTGCTGGCACCCAGGCGCAACATGCGATCGACCGTGGCGATCTCCTTCTCCACGTCCTGCGCCTGTTTGAGCAGCCGCCGGAGCACTTCGCGATTGACCGTCACCGAACACCACGACACATTGGCGTTGGCCAGCACGCTGATCAGCGCAGGGTGCTTGAGCGCGTCCAGTTCTTCCTCTCCGAACCCCATCAGCTTGCAGCGCCGCAGTTGCCCATTGCGCAGGTCATACAGCGCCTGGGCAATGACGGCCTGGTTGAGGGGGTGCGGTGCAGACATGCTGGACTCCCTCGCTCAGGTCCCGGAAGCCGTGGTGCTGGCTTCCAAATCCAGCAGGCGCCGAGCCAGACGCAGCAGCCGAAAGAGCTTGACCACTGCGGTGTCGCTCAAGCACGTGGCGTCGTGGCTTTGACCCTGGCCGTGCAGCAGTGCCGGCAGATCAAGGGCGAGTTGCCCGTTGTCCAGGCCAAGCTCGGCGAGGCTCTGGCCCGCAAGGCACGCCAGCAGCGCCAGCACGGCGCGGCCCGCCGGTGATGGGGCCTGGCCACGGCATGCGAAGCCGATGCCATCGGGACGGTCATCGATGCACCCGTCCAGGTCCGCTTCGGCCGCGATCTCGCGCGCGAACTGAGCAATGTGAATGCGCAGCCGGTCCGGTGTGTCCAAGCCGGGATCGATGTACCAGACGTCCGAGATGGGATAGAGGCCACCGGCCTGCACCGGGATGGACTGCAGCACGTTGGCCGAGAAATCGGGCGGGAGCGCATCCCCCAACTGGTCGGCGACCATGCGCTGGATGGATTGGAGTCGCTCCGTCGTCGGTGCCGGCGAGACGATGTGCCCCTGCAGCAGATCGCCCGACGCTGCCACTGGGTTGCCCGAAGACGCCTCGCCAGCCGCGTTGTCCTGGCGTGGGGGCACGGCGCCTGGCCGTCCCACAGGGGATGCCACGGTCGGCGCGGGCGTTGACGCATCACGTGGCGGCCGCGCCAGGGGCACGGGATCGGGCAAGGTCGGTTGTGCCGGGGACGGCGTCGGGTCGCTGACCAATGCACGGTGACGGCTTTCCGATTCGGTCAGGTCCAGCGCCAGCACGTCGTAGTCGATGCCCAGCAACTCGGACATCTGGCCGATCAGCTCGTCCTGCACGCGCTGCGGCGAGAACTCGTCGGCCTGCGTGTCGAACTGCGACAGCACTTCCTGAAAGAACCCCTCGAAGTCCAAAGGAAGCGACTTGGCTTTGGCGTACTGCTCCCAGGTGCGCTCGCAGGCCTTGCGCATGACCGACAGCCGCTCGACCTGGTGGCGGCCGAGCCCTCCATAGAGCACGGTCGGGATCGCGGGCAGCAGGTAGCGCACCGCATCGGCCATGCGGCTGATGTGTGACTGCTGCACGGGGTAGCCATCGGCGCCCAGACGGCGGGCCAGTTCGGACTGGCTTAGCGTGGCGCCGCTTTCCGCTTCATAGAACTCGCGAGCTTTCTCGACGCCCAAGGCGCGTTCGATGAACGTGAGGCCGCCGCGCAACTCGTTCTCCGCAAGGTGGCCGGTCAACGCGACGATTTCGCCCCGCGCGGGCCAGGGCCGAAACAGGCACGATATGCGGAAGAAGCGCTCGTCCCGCGTTTCCGACCAGAGTTCACGCAGGATCGCCAGGCGCGTGTTGCCGCCGTTGCGGATGATGTAGTGATCTTCGCCTGGTCGGCGGGTGATGGCCGGCGCCGCATCCAGGCCCCGTTCGCGAATGGATGCCTTGATCTCCTCGTAGGCGGGATTGCGCTTCTTGCGCGGGTCGTGGTCGTAAGGGCGCAACTGGTCCAGCGTCACGACCATCGGCGTGTCGGCGATCGGATCGCTCAAGGCCGTGGCCGATGGACCGCTGCGCTCGAACCCGGCGGCAAGCAGCTTGCCGGCCATGTCCTGGGAGGTCATCTCAGCCATGGCCGCATCCCTTCGTGCTGGCGGCCTGGGCCAAGCGAGCCTCGCGCTCGGCACGGCGGATCTGCGCGCGGGCATTGAGGGCCGCCCGGTGGTCGCTCGCGGTCGAGCTGGTATAGATCGCAGCGCAACCGGCTTTGGTGAACTTAAGGTGCCCGCTCGGTGTGCGCTTGACGTGCCAACCTTCGCCGATCGCGAATTCGATCAGGGCGCGCAGCCGCTTGTGGCCGCGCGCCAGTTCATGTGCGTTCGCCATGGGGCCTCCCCATCTCAGAGGGGCGCTGCGGGCGGCCGGACACGCGGGCCAGTTGCTCCTGCCATTGCGGGAACAATTCGCCGGCAAGGGCGCGCATGGTGTCGAGCGCGGCGGGCGCGACTCTGCCCAGCGGCTGTCGGTATTCGACCCGATGCACAGGCAGGCCACGGGTCGCAGCGCGTGGATAGGCTTCGATGGCCGGCACGTCGGTGTCGAGCACGCGGATGCCGGCGTGGTCCTGGAACAGGTCGCGCAGGGCCTGCTGGATCAGCCGCGCGTTGGCGGACACGGGGTGGACGCGGTTGATCAGCAGATGCAACGGCGGCGGTTCGATGCCGAGGTGGCGATACGGCGCGATGTCTTCCAGCAACTGCATGGTGCCGCGTCGCAGTTCGCGGGCTGCGAGGATTTCCGGGGTCACGGGCGACAGCGCAAGATCGGAGGCGAGCACCGCCATCTCCAGCAGCACGCTGCGCGCCCCCTGGGTGTCGATCAGCAGCAGGTCGTAGAGGGGTGCCAGCACCGGCAACAGGTGGCGCAGCCGCAAGCGCCCGTCTGGCGCATGCAGCAGCAAGGTGTTCAGTTCGCCCCGGTGATCGTTGGAGACCACCAGGTCCAGCCCCGCGATGATCGTGCGGGACACGAGCCGGCCGAGGTCGCGCTCGTTGAAGGCCAGCAGCTCGTAGATGCCGCCGGGCGCGCGGTGGGCCAGCTCGTAGTAGGAGGACAGCGTGGGCTGCACGTCGAGGTCGAGCAGCAGCACGCGTAGGCCCGCATCGGAAACGAGTCCGCCGAGGTTGGCGGCGGTGGTGGTCTTGCCGACGCCGCCCTTGGTCGAGATGATGGATACAACCTGCATGGCGCTCTCCGTCTGGGAATGGGAAGTCCAAGGGAGAGCGGATCAGGTCCGGTTGTTGAGGCGTTCGGCGATCCACTGGTCGATTTCGATCGAATCCCAGCCGACGGCGCGAATGCCGAGGCGCAGCGCCTGGGGGAACTGGCGCTTCTTCATCAGGCTGTAGATGTGGGCGCGCTTGAAGCCCGACTTGGCTTCGACTTCATCGAGCCGCAAGATGCGGCGCTCGTTCGGTGGCAGGACAGGTGCTTGCGACATGTCGGTCACTCCTGAACGCTCGGTGGCGTTTGTTGGCGTGACCTCTATTCAATAGACATCGCTACGAAAAGACATTGCAAATGCAATCTCCGCGACTGCACATACAAGCTGGAAAACCTCATGCGCTTGCGCTACGGACGTACTTCCTGGCGTTGGCGAACTTGCCGTTCAAGGTTCGCTCCGTGATGCCCATGGTGCCGCCGTAGTGGGCGACCAATGCCGAGACAAGGGCCTCCTGCGTTTTGAAGCTGGAGTAAGGCACGCCCGAGGGGGACTGGCCCAGCATCAGCGTCAGCATCCCGCCGATGATGTTGAGATACGTCGTCTCCGCCCGTTCGCTGATCTCGCACTGGCTGGCAGCCAGCAGCACGGTGGACTGCTTGAGCAGGGTGTCGTGCTGCTCCTGCAGTTCTCGTATCTGGCGCCCGGCTTGCTCCAGCGCTGCCTGAAGGGCCAGCCGCTCCACCAGGATCGCCTGTCCTGTTTCCATGGTGATGAAAGGATGCGCCATGCGTTCGCCACGGCTGAACAGGAATCCTGGCCGGTGCTCAGGATAGTGGGTGCGCATCCAACGTTTCAGATCAACATGGCGAACGGTCAAATCCGGCGACTGCAGTAGCTTCGGGTCATTGAGCGTGATCCCGTCCGTGCCGTAGGGCAGGTCTCCGTTGAGGATGCCGTCATAGATGCGCTCCGAGTACAGCCGGCACTCGTTCCACCGCGGGCAGTTCAGCGACGGTGGCAGGAAGCGCGGTGATGCGATCGCGGCCAGGATCATCGGCAGGTACCGCAGCAACCCGGCCCATCGGATGGCCGCTTCGATGGGTCGATAGAACACCTTTGATGTTGAAATGTCCTTGTGCATGTCTTCGTCTCCTTTCGGAAGCGCTACATCACCGGCTCCTTTCTTGCCCTGCCAAGGGCTGTCGTGTCGTTATGGCCTGCAGCGGATGCCTGGGACGATGCCCTGAACGTAGGCGGGCGAGATGATTGGCATCCGCCGCAGGTGGCCTCGTCTTGTTCGATGTGCAAGAATTGACCGGTTGCCGGCCCATCGAGCGATGAGGACGCAAGCTCGATATTGGCGCTCACGGTATCAGCGTCATGCGCTGCGCTATCCCTCGCAAAACCGGTTCGGTATGGTCTGATACGCCGACGGTTTCACAAAGCCGTGAGCAGCGCCATTTATGCCTGTAGGTCTCGGATCAGCAGAGGAAAGCGGCGGTGTCATATCTGGCCCGGATGCTGATATTGCGATATAGCATCACGCACGTGCGGGCCAAGGTGACTGCTTACCTCAGATTCCATGCTCACAAATCCCGGCCGCATCTGACGATCGCAGGGGGGCAATGCGAAGTGGCAGGCCTACTCGCTCTTTGCTTCTTCGACCTTCGACAGGGCAGCGCTGTCGTCGGAACCGAGGTGGGGGCGATCTGCTGGAGGCTCGGTGCTGTCGGAGGTGGCTTTGCCAAACATGCTCGTGGTAAAATCCCAAAGGCTTACTTTGGAATTCCGTTCGGGCGCACTCGGGCTGAGTTCTAGCTTCTAAATTCAATACTTTGGTCTGTCCATGACCCGTACCGCTTCGACCAACATCGCTCTGTGGTGGCGCTTCCAATAGGAAGCGGCATGTCGTTGCGGTCTTGACCGCACCTTGCCGCCGTACCGGCAGGCAAGGTTTCAAGAAGGCTTCCCCGGCACGGCGGCTCCAAGATTTGAGGAGATTGCCCGATGCCCTTAGCTGATCATCCCCATCGTCGAACTGATGCTCCGCGCCCCGCGACGCTGCGATGGGGGAGTCTGCCCGTTCCGTCTCATCACTCGGCCCAACCATGCTGGCGTAGGCGCTGCTCCAGTGCGCCGCGTTGGCGCGCTTTGCCACTTCTCTCAAGATCCGTTGCCGCTGTCAGCAAGCACCTGCGCGCACTTCGTCCATCGCAAGCGACTGTCGATGTGTGTAATGAAGTGAGTAATGGAGGGTGCGTGTAATGAGAAACATCAATAAAATCAAGGACTTATAATCATGAGACTCCTGATGATCGACAACTACGACTCGTTCACCTTCAATATCGTGCAGTACCTGGGCGAGCTGGGTGCCGTGGTGGACGTGTTGCGCAACGATGAAGTCACGCTGGACGAATTGCAGGCGCGGTTGGACTCGGGCGGCATGGACCGGCTCGTGATCTCGCCGGGGCCTTGCTCGCCGGCCGAGGCCGGCATCTCGGTGCCCGCCATTCGTCACTTCGCGGGCAAGCTGCCCATCCTGGGTGTGTGTCTGGGACACCAGAGCATCGGCGCAGCGTTCGGCGGCACGATCGTGCGGGCGCAAGAGCTGATGCACGGAAAGGTCAGCGAGATCACCACCACGCAGCGCGGCGTCTTCGCGGGTCTGCCCGCGCGCTTCACCGTCAACCGCTACCACTCGCTGGCGATCCGCCGCCAGGACTGCCCGGCCGATCTCGACGTCACGGCCTGGACGGACGACGGCGAAATCATGGGCGTGAAGCACAAGACCCTGGCCGTCGAAGGCGTGCAGTTCCACCCCGAAAGCATCCTCACCGAGCACGGACACGCGATGCTCAAGAACTTCCTGGAGCAGAAGGCATGAACATGGTTGACCTGCGCAGCGACACCGTCACGCAACCCACGGCAGCGATGCGCGAGGCCATGATGGCCGCGCCTTTGGGTGACGACGTTTTCGGCGACGACCCATCGGTCAATGCGCTGCAGGACAAGCTCGCTGCGCTCACCGGCAAGGAGGCCGCGTTGTTCATGAGCAGCGGCACGCAGAGCAACCTGTGCGGGATGATGGCCCACTGTGGCCGGGGCGACGAGTACATCGTTGGCCAGAACGCGCACACCTACCGCTACGAGGGCGGCGGTGCCGCGGTGCTGGGCAGCATCCAGCCGCAGCCGCTGGCGCAGGACGCGCAGGGCCTCATGAAGCCCGCCGACGTGCAGGCCGCGATCAAGCCCGATGACCCGCACTTCGCCCGCACGCGCCTGCTGTGCCTGGAGAACACCTGGAACGGCCACCCCATGCCGGCGGCCTACCTGGACGAGATGACGGCGCTCGCACGCCGGCATGGGCTTGCCACCCACCTCGATGGCGCGCGCGCGTTCAACGCGGCGGTGGCCGACGCGGGCCCGGGCGGCGACGTGAGTGCCGCACTGCGCGCCATCACCGACCGCTTCGACAGCGTCTCGGTGTGCTTCAGCAAGGGCCTGGGCGCGCCCGTGGGCTCCGCCTTGTGCGGGTCGCGCGAGCTCATCGACCGCGCGCGCCGCTGGCGCAAGATGGTGGGCGGCGGCTTGCGTCAGGCGGGGCTGCTGGCGGCGGCGGCGTCGCACGCGCTGGACCACCACGTGAACCGCCTCGCCGACGACCACGCGCTCGCGCAACGGCTGGCCCAGGGCCTCGCGGCCATCGACGGCCTCACGGTTCGATCGGCGCAGACCAACATCGTCTTCGTCGATGTGGCCGACAGGCGCGGCCCGGACCTGCTGGCGCACCTGGAGCGCCAGGGCGTGCTGGCCACCGGGCTGATCGGCCTGCGTTTCGTCACGCACCTGGGTGTGGACGCGGCGGGTATCGACCGCGCGCTGGCGAGCGTGCGCGACTTCTTCCATCAAGCTGCGCCGGCTGGCAACGCTTCACGCGGCCACGCCGTGTACTGAACGGAGTCAACCATGCCCGAGCTGCCGCAACTGCTTCTGTTCATCGCGGCCGGCTGGCTGCTCAACCTCACGCCGGGCCCGGACGTGCTCTATATCGTCAGCCATGGCCTGCGCAGCGGCGCACGCGCCGGCATGGTGGCGGCGCTGGGCATCATCAGCGGCTGCTTCGTACACGTCTTCGCCGCGGCCGCGGGGCTCAGCGCCTTGCTCGCCACCTCGGCCACCGCGTTCACGGTGCTCAAGTGGATCGGCGCGGCCTATCTGTTGTGGATGGGCGTGAAGCTGCTGTTTTCGCGCGGTGGGCGCTTGTCGCTGGACGAGGGCTCGCCGGTCGAGACCGATCTGTGGGCCGTGTGGCGCCGCGGCTTCCTCACCAACGTGCTGAACCCCAAGGTCGCGCTGTTCTTCCTGGCGTTCGTGCCGCAGTTCATCCGGCCCGACGCGGCGCACCCGGCGCTCAGCTTCCTGCTGCTGGGCGTGCTCTTCAACCTCAATTCACTGCCCATCAACCTGGGCTACGCCTGGCTGGCCGCCTGGGCCGCGAGGCGCCTGCACACCCTGCAGCGCGCCATGGGCTGGATGGACCGCGCCGCGGGCGCGCTGTTCATCGGCTTCGGCCTGCGCCTGGCCTTCACCGATCACCCCACCAAGACCTGAGGAGACGCGGACATGGTCCAACGCATCCACCACATCACGCCGCAAGAGGCCCTGCAGCGCACCATCGAGCACCGCGAGATCTTCCACGACGAGATGCTCCACCTCATGCGACTCATCATGAGCGGCGAGATGTCACCCGTGATGATGGCCGCGCTCATCACCGGCCTGCGCGTGAAGAAGGAGACCATCGGCGAGATCACCGCCGCCGCGCAAGTGATGCGCGAGTTTTCCACCAAGGTGCATGTGGCCGACAAGACCCACCTGGTCGACATCGTGGGCACGGGCGGCGATGGCTCGCACACGTTCAACATCTCCACCTGCAGCATGTTCGTGGCCGCCGCGGCCGGCGCGCGCGTCAGCAAGCACGGCGGGCGCAGCGTCTCCAGCAAGAGCGGCAGCGCCGACGTGCTGGAGAGCCTGGGCGTGAACATCAATCTCACGCCCGAGCAGATCGCGCGCTGCATCGAGCAGGTGGGCGTGGGCTTCATGTTCGCGCCCAACCACCACCCGGCGATGAAGAACGTCGCTCCCGTGCGGCGCGAGCTGGGCATCAAGACGATCTTCAACATCCTGGGCCCGCTCACCAATCCCGCTTCTGCGCCGAACATCCTCATGGGCGTGTTTCACCCGGACCTCGTGGGTATCCAGGTGCGTGCGCTGCAGCGCCTGGGCGCGGAGCACGCGGTGGTGGTGTATGGCCGCGACGGCATGGACGAGGTCTCGCTGGGCGCGGCCACCATGGTGGGCGAACTCAAGGGCGGCGAAATCGTCGAGTACGAGATCCACCCCGAGGACTTCGGCCTGACCATGGCCAGCAACCGCGCGCTGCGCGTAGACACACCCGAGGCGTCTCGCGACATGCTGCTGGGCGTGCTGGAGCGCCGCGAAGGCTCCGCCTTCAAGGCCGCGAGCGAGATCGTGGTGCTCAACGCGGGCGTGGCGCTGTACGCCGCCAACGTGGCCGCCGACGTGGAGGCGGGTATCGCGCTGGCGCGGCGCACGCTGGACTCGGGCGCGGCGCTGGCCAAGCTCGGGCAGCTCAAGGCCTTCGCGGTCGCATGAGGAGTCGGGAATGAGCGACATCCTTGACAAGATCGTGGCGGTGAAACACCAGGAGGTGGCGGCCGCGAAGAAGAAGAAGCCGCTGGAGGCGATGCGCGAGGACGCCGAGAGCCGCGTGCTCACGCGCGACTTCGTGGGCGCGCTGCGCGCCAAGATGTCCGCCGGACAGGCGGCGGTGATCGCCGAAGTGAAGAAAGCCAGCCCCAGCAAAGGCGTGCTGCGCGAGGACTTCATTCCCGCCGACATCGCGCAGAGCTATGCCGAGGGCAATGGCACGGTCAGCGCGGCCTGCTTGTCGGTGCTGACCGACAGGCAGTTCTTCCAAGGCTCGGCCGATTACCTCAAACAGGCGCGCGCGAGCTGCGAGCTGCCCGTGCTGCGCAAGGACTTCATGGTCGATCCGTACCAGGTCTACGAAGCGCGTGCGATGGGGGCGGATGCGATCCTGCTTATCGCGGCTTGTCTGGACGACGCGCGCATGGCCGAACTCGAGGCCATCGCCATGGACCTGGACATGGCCGTGCTGGTCGAGGTGCACGACCGCGAGGAGCTGCGGCGGGCGCTCAGGCTCAGGACGCCGTTGCTGGGCATCAACAACCGCAACCTCAAGACCTTCGACGTGTCGTTGCAGACCACGCTCGGCCTGCTGCCCGAGGTGCCGGCCGACAGGCTGCTGATCACCGAATCGGGCATCCTCGCGCGCGCCGACGTGCAGGCCATGCGCGCGGCCGGGGTGCACGCCTTCTTGGTCGGTGAGGCGTTCATGCGGGCGGACGAACCGGGCCTGGCCCTGGCCGAACTGTTCGCATGAAGCTGCAAGGCGCCGACTTTGCGCGCTGGCCCGTAGCGCCCGGCTGGGCGCCGGTGGTGGACGCCTTCGCGGCCTCGCCCGCTGGCGGCGCGCTCAAGGCTTTCCTCACGCAGCGCCTGGAGCAGGGCGCCACCATCTACCCGCCCGAACCACTGCGCGCACTCGCGCTTACGCCGCCGGAGTCGGTGCGCGTGGTGATCCTGGGCCAGGACCCGTACCACGGACCGGGCCAGGCCGAGGGTCTCGCCTTCTCGGTCGCGCCGGGCGTGAAATGGCCGCCGAGCCTGCGAAACATCTTCCTCGAGCGCCATCGCGACCTCGGACTGGAGCCGCCCATGAGCGGCTCCCTGGTGCACTGGGCCGAGCAAGGTGTGCTGCTGCTCAATACCTGTCTGACGGTGGAAGACGGTGCTCCCGCCAGTCATGCGGGGCGAGGTTGGGAAGTGCTCACTGATGCTGTCATTCAGCAGGTGGGGGAGTCGACGAGTCCCAGGGCTTTCCTGCTGTGGGGGGCTCATGCTCAGAAGAAGTCGGGGCTGGTCGACGCACGCCACCACCTGCTGCGGGCCAATCACCCTTCGCCGCTGTCGGCCCGCCGCGGGCCGGTGCCTTTTCTCGGCTGTGGGCATTTCGGGGCAGTCAACGCCTGGCTGGCGGGGCAGGGTGAGGCGCCGATCCAGTGGTGAAGCGCCATCCCCGGTCACTGGGCGATCGCCATATTTCCATGGCATAATCGTCGGCTGCGCTATGGAGGGGTGCCCGAGTGGCTAAAGGGGGCAGACTGTAAATCTGTTGGCTTACGCCTACGCTGGTTCGAATCCAGCCTCCTCCACCAAAGCGCGACCGAAAAAGGCATGCCAGCCCGGGCGGGAGTAGTTCAATGGTAGAACCCCAGCCTTCCAAGCTGATGACGCGGGTTCGATTCCCGTCTCCCGCTCCATGTCCTGTCGGTGGTGAGTGAAAGTTTCCGGGTGTCGGCGGTGCCGGCGCCTTGGCCCATGTGGCTCAGTGGTAGAGCACTCCCTTGGTAAGGGAGAGGTCGCGGGTCCGATTCCCGCCATGGGCACCAGTTGCTTGATTGGGTGTTTCGGCAATTTCGTTTTTGGAGCTGAAGAAATGGCTAAGGAAAAATTCGAGCGGACCAAG
>JABAOF010011853.1_pt1 | contig 58277 bp, 61 predicted proteins | sample 7062171 | NCBI WGS metagenome assembly JABAOF01 (sample SAMN14538628, study PRJNA623070) | marine sediment metagenome | biome: marine biome [ENVO:00000428]; feature: marine pelagic biome [ENVO:01000023]; material: deep marine sediment [ENVO:00002113] | place: India: Gulf of Khambhat ... | reverse complement strand
GGGTGAATAATGAATTTGAATAGGGAGTTGTTAATTTATTGTTTGATTTGGTTGTATTAATCTTTTTCCTACATTTGTTTACCCCCCCAATTGAAAAATGTTTATTTCTCAGATATAAACGTTTAAAAATATACTTATGCTGCAAACATTTTTAAAAAGAAGGGAAACGGCTGCTATTGCATTGGATGGGGAGGTTCGGGATGAAGCCTCAGAATTGTATTACAAGGCGGAGATGGTAAATAACAGTTTTGCCAAGCGTTTTTTTGATGTAGTATTTACTTCAATTTTGTTTCTACTCGTTTTTTCCTGGCTATTTCCTATTATTATTTTGTTAATAAAATGTACATCTAAGGGGCCTGTTTTCTTTCAACAGCAGCGTAATGGGGTAAACAATACTACTTTTACCTGTTATAAATTTAGAACCATGTTTGCCAATTGCCCCAATGTAGATGAGCAGGGTAATTATTTACAGGCCAAAGCAGCAGATCCACGGGTAACAATGGTGGGTAAATTTTTGCGCAAAACCAGTTTAGATGAGCTGCCGCAGTTTTGGAATGTATTAATGGGGAACATGTCCATAATTGGCCCCCGGCCGCACCCTATTGAGCTCAATGAGGTTTCTGAAGGGGTAATAGAAAATTATCCATTGCGGTATTTGGTAAAACCCGGCGTTACCGGTTGGGCGCAGGTTTCGGGATATCGTGGGCCCACCCAATCTGCCAATGCCATGCAGGGCAGGGTAAACCATGATATTTGGTATATACAAAATTGGAGCCTGTGGTTAGATGCTAAAATTATATTCCTAACCCTTAAAACCGCTTTTTGGGGAGATAAGAATGCGGTATAAAGGACGCTTTTTATAAAAAAATAATTCTTCACCACCCGGCATTTGCCGGGTTTTTTTGTGGGCGAAGGAAATTGTATGATTAATCAAATTATTTTTTGTTCCCTTTCTTTTTTGCCATCGCAACAAAGTTCAATAAGGGCAGCATACTAGGCATATAGCCTGATTGTCAGGATTAAAAAGGTTGCCAATTTGTTCACTAAAAGAACTACCGTTTCTATCAGTATTGTTTTTTCTTGACATAGTTTACTTATTTAAAATTGTCCGTAATTCTGTTTCTATCTTCATTTTCCTTATCGTTTTTATGATACAATTCAATGAAAGTGATTTTTTGTTCGTCAGAAAAGTGAGCATAAATCAATCTCAAACCTGAATTTACTCCTCTACCTTTTAATGCTTTACAAGCAATTTTTTTAACCTTTATGATACACGTTTCTAAACCCAAATTATCAATACGAAAACTAAACGGTGGTCTTTCATCGGGTGTAATCTCCAACACTTTTTTAACCACGCCTAAATCTTCATTTAGCGTTCTATATTTTTTCAAAAGGTTTTTCAAGTCCTTTTTAAATTCAGTTAATTCATCAAAGGTCATTGTTCTTCAATTTCATCTCCGTAGTTTCTTACAGAGAAAGGGGCATCTCTATAAAAAGCTAATTCATAATTTATTTCTTCTCCTTCTTTTGAAGCCAGCCAAGGCATATCCTTATGAGAATAGTTGCTGATAGCAGCAGCAGACCAATCACTAAACTGTTCGATAACTTTATCAATCACTTCTTTTTCTGCTCCATTTATGGTTTTCAAATCAGCTGAAACCAAAGGGATATATCGTGTTTGAATTTTATCAAAATACGGAACCTTAATTCGTTCAATTTCTCCATTTTCAATCATTTGGTTGATGATTGTATCTAACTTTTGTGGCACAGGACCAAAGGGCAACTTTCGATATTTAGCACCTGTTAAATGTTCCTCATACAATTCATAATAGTTAAAGTCGGCGAAATAAAGCAGTTTGTAAAGAACAGTTTCGCCAACATTGGGTTTACCTGCACAACGCTCAAGTATATACAACAAAACGTTTTTAAACTTATTGACTTGTAGCGTTGGCACCGAAATACGTTCTTCTTCTTTCTTTGCCTTTTTTTCTTCTTTGACAAAAACCTCCTGGCTTGCAGAGAAATCTTTAGACATAAAATCATCCAATGAGAACCCTAAAACTTGCGATAGTTTTTGCAGTTCCAGAACATCAATACTTCTGTTTCCTAACTCAATCTGAGCCAATGACGGACGGGAAATCTTGACATTTTTAGCCAAATCTTCCTGAGACAAGCCCTTCATTTTACGGAGTTCGGCTATCCTCTGACCAATTTGCTTTTGTAACAATTTTATGTTCATATCAATTATGTATGCGTTTCGTTGTTTAACGGAACAAAGATAAAAATTGTTTCATTACAAAACAAATATTTGTTCTAAATAAAAACATTTGTTTAAATTGACAAAATGAAAACCCAACGCATTTGCAAACACATTGCCAAAGCCCCACAAGCCAACACGCAGACCAAAGCTTTGTCAAGAGCTTGCAAAGTCAACCCAACGAAAAATTGGTTTTAAAAAATTCCCCAACCCTCCAAAAAAGTAAGCCTCCCATCCCCTATAACCAATGTTGGTCGCCCTTAGACACTTTAAAGCCAGACTTGATAATTTCTTTCGAACTTTTTATATCAGTACCATGAAAGCCCTCTAATGTTTTATTTCCCATAGAGTAAAAATAAATAATGACTATCAACTAAAAAAACATGGCAATAGATTAGGCCGGATTGTTATTTCAAAGTTTTGGGATGTATGTATCTGCTGCGCTTGAGGTTCACTCATTTTTAGGAACGGATGACACGAATGAACACGAATAAAAAAATCTACGTGCCTATTTCATTGTGTTGCAGGCAGGTACATGGAGGGTACGCCTTATAATTTGACAGTTCCATTAAAAAAGGTAAATTTGATGTATGAAAGTTATGACGCTACAAATACCAGACAATGTGGATTTGGATAATACGCAAATGGCTATGCTGGTTGCCGGCCAACTTTATGAACAGGGAAAATTATCGCTTGGGCAAGCCGCTGAACTTGCAGGCCTTACAAAAAGCACTTTTGCAGAACTATTAGGCAGGTATAATGTTTCAATTTTCAATTATCCTGCCAACCACCTTCCAAGAGATGTTGCCAATGCATAGAACAATTATTGCTGACACAAGTTGTTTCATTATATTTTCCAAAATTGATGAACTTGAACTTTTGCACAAAGTTTATGGGCAAATAACCACTACTGTTGATATTGCGATGGAATATGGGGGCATTGCTTCCGGAATGGGTAGAAATAGTGGAAGTGAAAGATAAATCAAAACAACAAATTTTAGAATTACAAATAGACAAAGGGGAATCCAGTGCTATAGCCTTAGCGTTGGAAATACCCGATAGTACCATTGTTTTGGATGATATTAAAGCCCGAAAATTGCAGATAAACTTGGCTTGAACTATACGGTACAATTGGTATTGTTGTGAAAGCAAAGCTGAAGGGAATCATTCCAAGTATAAAACCCATTATGGCTAAAATAAGGCAAACAGATTTTCGATTATCTGCGGAAATTGAGTTGCAGGCATTGCTACTGGCTAATGAATAGTTACAATGGGTGGTCTTTGGGTGGTTGTGTAACGAGTGGTTGTTCTTCGGTGGTTGGTAAGCTTTCAATTTTATATGTCGCCAATGGTTCTCCAGGAGGCAACTTGTAACTGATCGGTGATCATTGTACTTTCTTCTCCTGCATAGATTAACATCTTTTGCGCATGGGGATGATGTTTATCCCAGTAATGTAAACCACGCAGCATGCCGGTATCCCATTTTTTACTTCCTTTTATTTCAATGGCCATATCAATGCCATTTTTTTCGAATACTATATCTATTTCATTGCCTGTACTATCTCTATAAAAGTGTAGGTTATCGGGGAATCCTTCATTGAGTCGGTTTTTTTTAATTTCAGATATCACCCAATTCTCCATAATAGCGCCATAGGCAGGATGTTGCTGTAACTGTGTAGCGGTTCTTATTTGTAATAAAAAGCACAAAAGCCCTGTATCATAAAAATAAAGTTTTGGGCTTTTAATCAAACGTTTACCGGTGTTATTATACCAGGGCGGTAATAGATACACTATATAACTGTTTTCCAATAAGCCCAGCCAGGATTGTATGGTTTTGGTATCTACCCCAATAGCCGATGCAAAGGTTTCGCGGTTTAATAATTGTCCGGCATGCGCTGCACATAAATATATTAGTTTAGTAAATGCGGCTAAGTTGCCAATGTTTTTTAATAATCGCACATCTCTTTGTACATAGGTTTGCAAATAAGAAGCCAGCCAAATATGGGGCTGCAATTGTTCATGCCATATTTCAGGATAACCACCGGTTAAAATAAGTTGTTGTAGGGTATGTTTTTTTTGTTTGAATGCATGGGTTTGTGATAACTCAGCATAGCTTAATGGCAGTAAAGTTAAATAGCCTGTTCTTCCTGCCAGCGATTGAGACATCTGTTCCTGTAATAAAAAATGATTAGAACCTGTTAGTATAAACTGGCCGCGAGACTGGTTATTGTCTAAAATTTCCTGTAAATACCTGAATAGCACAGGCAATCGTTGCACTTCATCAAAAATTGCACCGTTGGTATAATTTTGTAAAAATGCAGCCGGATTTTCTTCGGCTTTTGCCTGTGTATCGGGATTTTCAAAATTTACATAAGGCTGCTTTTTAAAAAGCATTTTGCTTAATGTTGTTTTACCGCTTTGCCGGGGCCCTGTAATGCAAACTGCTCTAAATTGTGATAAATACAATTGCGCCTGCGGTAAAATAGCCCTTGGTATCATGGATTCCATTTTTGCAAAAATATGTAAATTTAGAATTGGATTCCATTTTTGCAAAAAAATGCAAATTTGGAATTGGATCACTAATTGTTAACCACGAATAGTACAAATGAACACGTATGAAAAACCTTCGGGTATTTGTGGCACAGGTATTTTGTGGTTTTTGGGTGCTGGTTTTTGGGTATTAGTCATTGGGTGGTTGGGTTGCTGTGTTCATCCATTGTTAGCCACAATAACCCTTCGTGCATTCGTGGTAGCCAATAGTTGAATGCTACTCATTTTTAAAGATAGTTTGTCATGTCAAATAAATGCCTAATTTTATTTCCTGAAATTTTTAGAATGTAAACGCAATCTATCGGCATACTTTCTGGACATAAAAATTGGTATTCTGATAAAACATGAAAAATTACATTAAAACAGATGGGTTTGACAACGTAATTGAGCTTCAGTTGAATGTGTTAGTACTTCAACAGGGTGATTACTATGTTGCATACTGCCCTTCTTTAAATCTTTCTTCTTACGGCGATACTATTGATGATGCTAAAGTTGGTTTTGATGAAGTAATGGAAGCATACCTTGAAGAATGTAAAGAAAATGATACACTACATGATGATTTAGTTAAAAATGGATGGACTTTTAATATTCACAACCACAAAAAAGCCGAACCTCCTGCCATGGTTGAGCTAAATATTCCAGCCGGAGTATTAAGACAACAATTCAATGAAAACTGGAGCGTTCCAGTTTGTTAGAGACATGGGTGTAAAACAAATCATCGCTACTCATAAATTCATTGCATGGTTAGAAAGTTTGGGTTTGAAATATGAACGAACCAAAGCATCTCATGACCATTATAATTATCCCAAAGGCCATCCTAAGAGGTTAATAAGAACCATTACCATAAGAACAAAATATAAGGAGATTCCCATTTTGCATATTCATACAAATCTCAAAACCTTAGGTATTTCTAAAGAACAGTTTGAGAAAGAAATCCAAAATTTCTAATCCAAAATAATAATTTACTTAGCACATCAGGAATTGATAAAGTGGTACGAGCTAAGCCACTCCATTTTTAGCCAAATAGCCAAGCATCTAAAATCCTTCGTGCATTCGTGGCAACTAATAAAAGTGTTGGGTGGCACGCAAAGCCAGCAAAGGTTGCTCGCCAAGGGCGCAAAGGGGAGCATACATAGGAAGATGGGTGGGATATAGTTTTCTGAAATAAAGGTGTTTGTGGAGAAACTTCGGGTGCCCGAGTAAGAACAATACATGGGGCGTAATGCAGCTTGTTGCTTCCGCAAATGGATATCCGTTAGGCACCTATCAGGGTAATCATTAAATCCTATAAATCCTATAAATCATAGTTCAGACCCTATTCGTGCATTCGTGGCAACTAATAAAAGTGTTGGGTGGCACGCAAAGCCAGCAAAGGTTGCTCGCCAAGGGTGCAAAGGAATAGGGTAAACAGATGTTGGGTTATTCATTTCAAAATACAAAATTCGTGTATCCATGGTTACTTATAAGCTTACAGGTAGAAACTCACCCAAAAGAACCATTTTTGCTTAGGCTGTAACTTCTTTTCATTAAGCACGTTTTAATACAAAATCAATCAAACAATGGCCAAGTCGTTGCTGCAATTATTGGTATTAATGGTGATAGGCATAGCCTGTTTATGGGTTATGAAACAATGGGAAACCGGTAAGCAGTGCCCACAATGCAATATTCCTGTGCAACAACCTGCCGGTCAACCTACACCTGACCATTATTTTCGGGAGCCTGCCAATAAATTTAATATTGCCGCCTATTTTTAATATTGCCAATAGTAGGATAGATAAAACGCAAAATTTTTTTATTTACCTGTAACTTTTTTACCACCAGCACGTTTCACTTAAAAGCAGCCTATTACTGTTTATGACTGAAAAAATGTATAACCAATGTGTAAACGAATATGCAGACAATGTATATCGGTTTATATGGAAGAATTTGCGTCATGAAGCAGATGCAAAGGACATTGTTCAGTCTGCCTTCGAGAAACTATGGGTCAACAGGGCGCAGGTGCAGGAAGGAAAAGAAAAATCGTATTTGTTTACCATTGCTTACCACCAGATGATTGACCATATCCGCAAAAACAAGCGCATAGATTTACAGGAAGATTTTGGAGAAGAAGCCATAGGCAACATAAAACAACCCAATGCCATGGGGCATCAAAATTTAATGAAGGCATTGGAACAATTGAATGAATTGCAAAAAAGTTTGGTGATGCTGAAAGATTATGAAGGGTATAGTTATCAGGAAATAGGTGAGATAACCGGATTAAATGAAAGTCAGGTGAAAGTGTACCTGCACAGAGCCCGTATAACCCTGCGGAATTATTTAGTAAGCCCTGAAAATGTGATGTGATATGATGAAAATCAACCGCAATAATATTGAATCCTGGCTGATGCGCTATGTAGATGGCGAATTATCGGCCATAGAAAGACTGGCGGTAGAAAACTATCTGGTATTGAATTCGGATTTAGCAGCAGAGCTCAAAGCTTTACAACAGGCTAAATTACCACCGGAGGCAGTATTATATCCTTATAAAACTGCTTTACTGAAACGCCTGAAAACCCATTTTGAGGAAGCAGAACTATTGAATTTTATAGATGGGGAATCAGACAGCCATACAGCCGCCGTCATTCAGGAAGCCATGTTGGATGATGCAGCATTAGCTGAACAGATAGTGGTATTACAAGCAGCAAAATTACCCGATGAAAAAATAGTGTTTGCTGATAAAGCTGCTTTATACCGCCACGAGAAAAAACCGGTAGTGGTACTTTGGCAACGCATGATGGCCGCCGCCGTACTTTTGGCAGTAGGAATATTGCTTTGGCAAATAGCACCGCCGGTACAACAAAAAAAGTTGGAGCAGGTTAAAGAAACCGTGGCTTTGCAAAACAATATACCGAATGATGCGGCACGGGTTAAAACAGAAACTTTACCATTGGAAGCTGCTAATTCAAATGCAAAAGCATTACAGCAAAATACAGCGAAATTGGCCGCTGTAAAAGAAAAAGCAGTAACTCCCAAAACAAAGGCACTGCAAACCATAACCCATAACCCTGCTACTGAAAAAGTTACCACATTAGCAGTAGATCAGCATTCTTTGCAACCCATAAATGGCGGTACCATAACCGCACCGGCTAACACCATTGCCATATCGGCTACCAAGATTACCGATCAGGCGGTACCTGCAAATGCAATAGCTGCAAAAGCGCCTGAAAATGTGATGGAAAAAAATACAACAGTAGTGGCACAACCAGTGGTATACAGGTTATTGGAGACAGATAATGATAACAATGGTTCGGTTTACATTAATAACATACTTATTAACAAAAATAAAGTAAACGGTATTTTACAAAAAGCAGGCGGTTTATTACATACCCTACGTTCGCAGGAAACAGGCGTTCAGGAAAAATTAACCGCAACAGCAAAATTACGTTAATAATTAAAATTGAAATGATATGAAGCAATGGATAATTGTAGCAGGTATGCTTTGCGCAGCCGGCAGTATTTCTGCCCAAAACAGGGATAGTGTAGTGGTTCAGGTAGATAGTATTCTGATAAAATCAGATACCATACAGGTAGGTAATTTTGTCATTATTCAAAAAAACAAAAATAATCGTACCCCGCAGAAGCAGGCTACTGCACGCCATAACAAAGTGGTAAGCATCAATTTTGATACCGATCGGCCAACTAATAAAAAGCGTAATGATAATGTAACAACCAATTGGGGCATATTAGATTTGGGTTTTGCCAACCTGAACGATAATACCAATTACACCACCGCCCAAAGTGCAGGTTATTTAACCACCGTAAATGGTAATCCTGTTACCAAAAACAGTTTTAACCTCAATGCCCGCAAATCATCTAATGTCAACATTTGGTTTTTTATGCAAAAACTCAATGTTACTAAGCATGTGGTTAACTTAAAATATGGATTAGGATTGGAAATGTATAACCTGCGATTCGATAATAATATCAGTTTTAGAAATACACCACAACCCATGGTATTAAATGATAGTATTCCTTTTACAAAAAATAAATTATATGTAGGCTATTTAACCGTACCCTTTATGGTAAACTTTAATTTAACACCCTCTAAAGACAATGGATTGAGTTTTAGTGCAGGCGTTAGTGCCGGTTATTTAATCAATAGCCGTAATAAACAAATTAGTGGTGAACGTGGAAAACAAAAATATAAAGGAGATTTTAATTTACAACCCTGGCGTGTAGCAGCCATTGGAGAATTGGGATTAGGCCCCATACGTTTGTATGGCAGCTACAGCCTGAATAACTTGTATAAAGAAAGTACGGGGTTAGATCAAATACCCTATGCAGTGGGTATAAGGTTCAGCAGATTTTAGTTTTTTTCTCATGTTATATGTAGTTGAACAAACACTTCTTTTCTAAGAGGTGTTTTTATTTTGGAGTTAGGCAAACGTGAATGTTTTTCTAAAATATTAAAAAGCGGTATATCGGCATAATTTTAGAAATATATTCCGTTATGAAATTTCGGCAAAACCTGCATCCCTTTGTATTGCTTGCTGCACTTGCTTTCAGCAGTGTTTCTTTTACCCGTTCGGGAGTGGATAAAGATGACTATTATGTGGTGATTAAAAAATCGGATTACACTTTAACGCTGTATAACCGCAATCAAGTATGGGTAGCTAAATATCCGGTGGTATTTGGCAGTAAAGATTTGGGGGATAAAATGATGGCCGGTGATCGGAAAACACCCGAAGGTATTTTTCATATTGTGAGCAAAAAACTACACCCTAAATGGTGCCGGTTTTTAGCATTAGATTATCCGAATGCGGAGAGTTATGAAAAGTTTAATCAACGCAAAGCCAATGGCGTTATATTGCCACATGCAGCAATAGGGGGTGGTATTGGTATACATGGTACCTGGCCGCATGAAGATTTTTCGGTAGATGGTTATCAGGCATGGACGGAAGGTTGTATCAGTACCAAAAATGAATACATTATTGAATTATACAACCTGTTACCGATTGGTACAAAAGTGATAATAGAACCTTAGTATTGTTTGTATAAAAAATCACTGACTGTTTTCCCCCATTTAGCCGGTTCATTTTGTAACAGGCTTTGGTGGTGGCTGAGGGCATATATCATCATTTCTTTATGATGTGATGCAAGGTTTTTAAAAATGGTATTGGTTTCATTTTGTGTAACCCTTTGATCCTGTAATCCCCATTGCAATAATACCGGGCAATGAATAGCAGCAGCAGCATCTTCCGGTTTTAAATTAAATGCCCAGAAACCCTGTTCAATACCACCCCAAAATGTGAGTGCGGCAGCCAGGGGTTCTGCGGGTAAATGCATGGTACGCAATTTGCCTTCGGCAGCTTTTTGTAAAGTACCAAAAGGCATTTCCAAAATTATTTTATCGGGTATTAATGCATATTGTTGCATGGCCTGTAAAATAGTAGCAGCACCCAATGAAATGCCATATAAAATAATGGGCTGTTGTGTATGGGCTTTTACATAATCGTATGCAGCTTTTACATCGGCCACCTCGCGATAACCAATGGTACAGGCAGTTCCCGTACTGTTGCCATGTGCCTGGAAATCAACCGCCAATACACGGTAACCCATAGTGTAAAAAGCCTTTTCTTCGGGAATTAAAGCACTTTTATTACTGCCGTGCCCGTGAAACAGAATAATGGTGCCGAGTGCACTGTCTTTGGGTATTAACCAGGCAGCCAGTTCCTGTCCGTCAGCGGTAGCAATGGTAATGTTTTGGTGTGGAAGATTTAAAGAATCAACTACCCGGCTTTTATAAAAAGGCATTCCTAATAGCAATGCTTTCCATTTGGCCATGCCACTCATTTGGGCAGTAGTAGCCGGTTTTTCTGTTAGCGGAAAAAAATGTGTAAAGTAGTAAGCCTGCGAGGCCATCATTACATTAAGCAGAATAAAAAATGCCAGTAAAACATAGCCGGTGCGCTTTAACCATTTAGGCATGGGTAGGTGTTTTAAAAATTTATTCAAGTGCGGCCTGCTGTTAAACCAAGGCTTCTGCACCAAAATAGCGATGCAATACTTTCGGCAATGCAATGCCGTTATAATTTTGATTATTTTCCAATAAAGCGGCAACAATTCTGGGCAACGCCAATGCGCTACCGTTTAAAGAGTGTGCCAACTGTGTTTTGCCGGTAGCATCTTTAAACCTGCATTTTAAGCGATTGGTTTGAAAGCTTTCAAAATTGCTCACACTGCTTACCTCTAACCAACGTTGTTGTGCAGCGCTAAATACCTCAAAGTCGTAAGTAAGTGCAGAGGTAAAGCCCATATCGCCACCACACAAACGTAGAATGCGATAAGGCAATTCTAATAATTGCAATAATCGTTCAACATGGTTTACCATTGCATCAAGTGTTGCATAGCTGTTATCGGGGTGTACAATTTGAATAATTTCTACTTTTTCAAACTGGTGCAGTCGGTTTAATCCGCGTACATCTTTTCCAAAACTACCGGCTTCTCTTCTAAAGCAGGGTGAATAGGCTGTCATTTTAATGGGCAGTTCTTCTTCTCTCAAAATGGTATCGCGGTAAATATTGGTTACAGGAACTTCTGCGGTAGGTATTAAGTAAAAATTATCTTCCGTAGCATGATACATCTGCCCTTCTTTATCGGGTAATTGGCCTGTACCATAGGCACTGGCTTCATTCACCATAAATGGCGGTATGTATTCAGTATAACCGGCTGCGGTATTTTCATCCAAAAAATACTGAACCAGGGCTCTTTGTAGTTTGGCGCCTTTACCTTTATACAGCGGAAAGCCGCTACCCGTTATTTTGGCACCGGTTTCAAAATCAATTAAATCGTATTGTTTAATCAGTTCCCAATGTGGTAGTGCATTTTCAGGCAGTTGAGGCATGGAACCTCCGGTCTTAACAATTTCATTGTCATCGGCAGAGCGGCCGGGTGGTACGATGGCTGCAGGCAGGTTGGGTAACTGAATAATTTTTTCCTGTAATTTTTTTTCGGTTTCGGTTAAAGCATTGCTAAGTGCGCCCGCTTCTTGTTTCAGGTTGCTAACATTGGCTTTCATGGTCTCAGCGGCTTCTTTTTGCCCCTGTGCCATCAGTTTGCCAATTTCTTTTGCGGCAGCATTCGCTTGTGCCTGTACCGCATCAAACTGAGCTTGTGTTTTACGGCGCAGATCATCTAAAGCAATGATTTCATCTACTAATTCCGGTTGTTTAAACTGTTTCAGCGCTAATCTTTCTTTTACCCATTCCGGATTGTTGCGCAGCACCTGTACCTGTAACATAAATAGCAATTTGCAGCAAATATAGGCGTAGATAAAGAGATAATTTATATGGAAAGAGAAACAGTATTTACCTTTGCGGCATGTTTGTACAAGATGATTTACAACAACGCTGGTGGGCTTTAGAGGCTCGGTTAATGGAGCAGTTTGGAAAAAAACCTGATTTGGAAGCAGTTTTGTTTTTAATTGGTATGCAGGAAACGGGATTTATTCGTGATAAAATATCGAAAGAACAGAAGCAGGATTTAATGCATGTAGCTGTTTGTAGAGTATTGGCGCAGGGAGGCTATTTTATTTTGGAAGGAAAAGACGAAGATGGATGGCCGCATTTTAAACAGTTGAAAGAAATACCGGTGATGGCTTTGCCCGAACAGGAAAATTTTTTAAAAGATTATATCCTCTTGTATTTTGAACAACCATACTGGGATAAGGAATAGCTTCAAAAAACAAATTACATGAAGTATGTATTGATGATGATAGTTTTGATGCGTTTTGTATCCATGACCTATGCTCAAAAACCGGTAAAAGTAAAAGAACAATATGTATTGTTTACCACACCATACGGCAATATGGTGGCTAAATTGTACAACAATACACCCAATCATCGTGATAATTTTATTAAAAATGTAGCAGCAGGGGCATACGATAGTACCATTTTTCACAGGGTAATTGCCGGATTCATGATACAGGGAGGTGACCCGGCTACCAAAACATTAGCCGATACATCGGCGATGCAATACACATCTACGCCACCCGATCAGCAAATATTACCGGAGTTTCGGAATGATATCATACATGAACGTGGAGCTTTGGCTGCTGCAAGGGATGGAAACCCCCGAAAAGCCAGTCACGCTTACCAGTTTTATATTGTTCAGGGTAAAACTTTTGATAGTACAGCTTTGGAAACGCATTACCAGCAGCGGGTGAAGCCTGCCAATCCTAATTTTCACTATACAAAAGAACAGGCCGAACGCTATGCACGAATAGGTGGCACACCATACTTAGACCAGCAATACACGGTTTTTGGGCAGGTAATTAGTGGCTTAGAAGTAATTGATAAAATTGCTGCTCAGTCAACCAATAAGGCAAACAGACCATTAAAGAACATCAGAATAACCATTACTTTGTTGAATTAATGCAATAAAACCAATTTTTCTAACAATATTTGTAAAAAAATACACTATGAATTTTCCTGCTAATCTTCGTTACACAAAAGACCATGAATGGATACAATTAGAAGGTGATGTGGCCACCGTAGGTATTACTGATTTTGCACAAAGTGAATTAGGTGATATTGTTTATGTGGATATAGCCAATAACCAAACTTTGGATGCTGAGGCAGTTTTTGGTACTGTTGAAGCGGTTAAAACAGTGAGCGATTTGTTTTTACCCGTTGCAGGAACCATTATAGAAGTGAACGCTGCTTTGGAAAAACAACCTGAATTAGTGAATACTGACCCCTATGGAGCGGGATGGATGATTAAAATGAAAGTAAACAATCCTGCAGATGTGGCCGAATTATTAGATGCTGCTGCCTACCAACAATTGGTACACTAAAACCAAACCGGTTATTTTGCCGTATATCAGTTACCATCTGCATTAAACACCCAAAATAGCATTGCAAGAAGAAAAAAAATACAGTGAACCTGAACTGGTTATGTTGTTGAAACAACGACAAGAAGCTGCTTTTAGTTATTTGTATGATAACTATTCAGGTGCATTGTATAGCATTATTCAAAATATTGTTACCGACAGTGAGCTGGCAAACGATGTGTTACAGGAAGTGTTTGTAAAAATTTGGAAACAAATAGCACTGTATGATGAGGTGAAAGGGCGCCTGTTTACCTGGATGCTGAATATAGCCCGGAATGCTTCTATTGATATGATTAGAAGCAAAGGGTTTCAAAACAGTCAGCAAAACCGGGAACTGCAGGAAAGCGTATATGAACAAGCGGGTATCACCAGTATTGCAGTAGAGCAAATTGGTTTACGAAAAGTGGTACATCAGCTTAAACCCGAACAAAAGCAGTTGGTAGAACTGGCTTATTTTGAAGGCTATACACAGGATGAAATATCGAAAATGCTGAATATACCTTTGGGTACTGTTAAAACCAGATTGAGAACTGCATTAATACAGTTAAGGCAAATGTTAAAACACCATTGAAATTGGATATACAGGCTTACATAGAAAGTGGGGTAATTGAAAGTTACGTATTAGGTTTGGCCACCGAACAGGAAGTTGCCGAACTGGAGCAGTTGCGTAAACAATATCCCGAAATTAATCAGGCACTGGCTGCATTTGAGGCTTCGCTGGAAGCCCAGGCACTGGCCAATGCCAAGCAGCCTCCTGCACATATTAAACAACAGTTGTTTAAAACATTGCATGAGGAATTTGATGATGTGGCTATTACTGCAACCCATCAGCAGGCAACAACATCAGGTAAAGTTGTTTCATTGTTTTGGAATAAATATGCGGCGGCAGCAACTGTAATACTCATAGTGGCCAGTGCCGGTTTAAATATTTATTTCTTCAACAAAGTAGAACAACTACAAAACAAATATCTGGCATTGGTTAATGAAAGAAATTCATTGGAAGCCGGGTTGAATATTTATAAAACAAAAGCTTTAGATATTTACAACAGCATGCAGTTAATGAGCGATCCGAATATGTTGAAAGTATCTATGCCCGGTATTAAAGGGAAAGAAAACAATTTGGCAACTGTGTTTTGGGATAAACAATCTAAAGAAGTATATCTCTTACCCAATCGTTTGCCACAGGCACCCGAAAATAAACAATATCAGTTGTGGGCTTTGGTAAATGGTAAACCTGTTGATGCCGGATTACTCGGTGCCGATTGCAATGGGTTGTGTAAATTAAAAAATGTGCAAAATGCCCAGGCATTTGCCATTACGCTGGAAAATAAGGGTGGTAGTCCTACACCGCATTTAGATCAGCTCTATGTTTTTGGAAAAATCTCAGGTTAAATAGATTACTTATATTTTTTACAAGATTCATGTATAAAAGCGCATCCGTTGGTGCGCTTTTTTCGTATGTAAATGCATGAGGATAATGATTCCTGCTGATTGCTTAGCAGGGGTTTTTCAGATGGAAGGGGAGCTATTTTTATGGCTCCCTTATTTTTGTAAAAAAATAGTTTGAAACGAACTTCTTACTACATCATTGCTGCCATTATTTGGTTGCTTACTACCACATTTCTTTTATGTTTGCCCGGCAATGATTTACCCGATATTAGCTGGATAGAACAATGGCATGTAGATAAACTGATCCACATTACTTTATTTTTTGGAATGGTATTTTTATTTGCAAATACAATTGCTGATTACAGGAAAAGGCGTGTATGGATTGTGTGGATTGTTATTGCGGGTGTGGTGTATGGAATTGCCATGGAGTTTGTACAGAAATATTTTATACCGCATCGTTCATTTGATGTGGATGATATGATAGCAGATGCAGCAGGTTGTTTGCTGGCATGGTTGTGGCAAAGAAAAAAATGGTATGGGGTTAAAAAGATTGGCCCCGATGGAAATCGAGGCCGCAACCAAAACTAACTGCTTATGAGAAAATTGACTACTTGCCTAATTGTTATCTTATTTACGTTTAACGAGTTAAAAAAGTTTTCATTGCATCGTTAAAATCGTTTTTTCTTCTATTGCACTAAATTAATATTTATTCATCACATTCACAACACAAATGTCAGTAATAAAGACTGAAAGAAATGTCAATGGTTTAACAATAAAATGTTAATGATTTTAGTGACACGATATCGCATTACCTGAAGTGCTGCTAAAATAAGGGCTTAGGTATGGAATTCCCAGATTCATTCCTCTGATAATCAATAAGATAGCCATTACCCCTAATGCATACGGGATGATTTTTTTGAGATAATTACGCGTATGGATATTGATGATAAACCCAAAAAAAGAAAGTAAAGCCATGAAAGGAAGGGTGCCCAAGCCAAAAGCAATCATAAAGCCCCAACCGTTTATTACAGATCCCGCTGCCAATGAACCCGCAATGGCAAAATACACCATACCACAAGGTAACAGGCCATTTAAAATGCCTATGAATAATAAATTTTTTAGTTTTCTTTTTTGTAACAATTTGCCCAAATATTGTTGTATCCAATAGGTAAAACCATCCATCCATGCCAAGTGAAAAATATGTTTGCTGAAGTAGGGAATGCTTACATATAATAGTATGATTACCCCCATACTGATAGAAAAATATTGTTGAAATCCTGCAATGGAAATTATTCTGCCTATAAAACCAAAAACAATACCCATACTGCTATAGGTAATAATGCGGCCAGTATTGTACAGCAAAATACCGGCTATTTTTTTATACAGGTTTTGCTGCGGAAGTGGTAAAGCAAAAGCAATAGGCCCGCACATGCCTACACAATGAAAACTGCTAAGTAAACCTAAAGTTAATCCGGATATGATAAACGCCCATTGCATTATTGAATATTTACCGGCTGTTCAGAATAATAATCTTTGTTATTTGAAATCCATTTTAATTTCAAAGCATAATTTGTTTTCAATAATGGTTTTTTGGAAAGTGTCATTATATCATTTTCATCTATCTTAATTGGGAATTTTTTATCAAAATCTGCATTGGTTTTACAATAAAACCAGGCTTCTCCCTCAATGGCTGCACCTTTTAATTCTGCCGGAAAAACAATCACAATGGTACTGTCTGTTTGTATCACTTTTACTGCTGAAAGTAAATTGGCATTGTGGGTTCCATCAATTTGTTGTTGAAAGCGCAATTCTTCTTTGTAATAATCTGTGCTTACCAAATCAATTTTGGTGTGCACTGATTTGTACACCAAAAAACCAATTAAAAGCGTAAAGCTTACAAATACTGCGGTAATTTTAAATCCCCAATTCATAAATAATTATTTTAATTGTTTACGGGTCCTAAAAAGTTTGTTTTCAATGTTGCAATTTTTTTGTGATCAGCCATTAAATCAATTGTGATATGTGATGATCTTTCTTTGATGGCATTTTTAGGTAACGTAATAAAAAATTCACCGGAGCCCTGACCTTCTTTGTGTACCATTACATAGGGTTTCCCAATGATGTCAATTTTGCCATTACCCTGATGCAGTTGCAATTGTAATTGTACGTTTTTGGTTGTTTTATTCACTACTTTAATGTTGTATAAATTAGAGATACTATCCGTTCCTCTTTCCTGGTATAAAATGCCGGGTGTGCGAATGATGGTGGCATCTACATCCTTTCTGGTTGCCAAAATACTACCTAATATGAGTAATACAATAGCGCAAAGTGCCGTATAAAACTTCATTCTCGAGGTATACGTTAAGGGTATACCGTTAGCAATAGAGTTTTCTGAAGCATATCTTATCAATCCTTTTGGCTTGCCAATTTTATCCATTACATTGTCGCAGGCATCTATACAGGCGGTGCAACCTACACATTCCATTTGAACGCCGTTGCGGATATCAATACCTGTAGGACAAACTTTTACACATTGAAAGCAATCGATACAATCGCCTAACTGATCAGTATGTAATTTTTTAGCATTACCCCTGGGTTCACCTCTTTTATAATCGTATGCCACAATCATAGAATTTTTATCGAGCAATACGCTTTGCAGGCGGCCATAAGGACAAACCACTGTGCAGGCCTGTTCTCTGAAAAACGCATATACGCCATAAAATACAGCACTAAAAACCAGAATGGAGGCAAAGCCTACCAGATGTTCAGATACCGGTTCTGTAATAATTTTAATGAGTGCCGGCATACCAATAATATAAGCCAGAAAAAAATTGGCAATGATAAATGAAAGCAAATAAAATACAACATGCTTTAAACCAACTTTAAATATTTTTTTACCGGTCCATGGTGCATTACTGAGTTGCCTTTGTGCAGGCGCATCACCCAGTATCAGGAATTCAATTTTACGGAACATCATTTCCATAAAATTGGTTTGTGGGCATGCCCAACCGCAGAAAAGGCGGCCGAATGCAGCCGTAAATAATACCACAAAAAATACGAAAGTAATCATGGTTAACCCGAAGATGAAAAAATCCTGAGGCCAGAAAATTTTGGTAAACAGAATAAATTTTCCTTCGGGTATATTGAACATGAATAGCGGCCTGCCATCTATCTGAATAAAAGGCGTACCAAAGAATACAATAAAATAAAAAACACTTAACCAGGTTCTGATGGAATAAAATTTTCCTTTGGGTTTATAAGCATACACCCATTTGCGTTTCCCTTCCTCATCTACTGTTGCAATTCTGTCGCGAAAACTTTCTGAAAGGGGTTCATTGATATGTTCTACATCTTTACTCATACAAATGGGTGTTTTGAATGCTTATTGAATGGCTGCTGCCGATTTTTGGGTTGAATCGGTACCCGATGCAGGCGCAGCACCCTGATCGGTGCAGAGGGTACCTTGTGGTTCTTTCGGTGTTTTTGGTTTAGTGCCGTGTAAACTTTTTACATAACTGGCAATTTGTTCAATTTGTAAGGGTGAGTAATCATCTTTCCAACTCTTCATACCTTTTTCGGGCCAACCATAGGTAATGCTTTTAAAAATATCTTTAATACTGCATCCGTGTAACCAATAATCATCTGTAAGATTAGGGCCTACTAAGCCGCCGCCATCGGCTAAATGGCAAGCTGCACAGGTGGTGGTAAAAATTTGTTTACCTGCTTCTAAATCGCTGGCATCGGTTAAATATTTAACCGTATTTTCATCTACATTTGCTTTTGATGCTTTTAAATAAGCTTGTTTCTCAGCTTCGGCTTTTGCCAACGAAATTTGTAATTCTTCTTTACTTAACGGGGCACTGTGTAACACATGGTACCGAACTAAATAAATACCGGCAAAAATAATACTGGCATAAAATCCATACAACCACCAGGGTGGAAGTCTGTTATCTAATTCCCGAATACCATCGTAATCGTGTCCTAAATCAATTTCTGCTTCTTCTTTTATGGGTTTAAAGCGGTTAATATTAGCCCACCAGGTTTTAAAGGCATTGGGTTTATGAACCAACTGTGTGGCAACTTCACTTTCGGCAATGGCTGTGCGTTGTTTGCGTAACAGAAATTTTATATTGTAAATCAGCAATAATAAAATCAGCAATTCTAATAATACCACACCCACCAGGGTAAAATATCCAATCGGTGTTAGTCCGCCGTAATTAGCGGGTGCAACGGTTGTTGTTGTTGGGTTATCAGCTCCAAAAGCATGCAGACTTAGCAGGCTCATTACCCCAATCATCATTAAAACGGAGGTATTATTATTTTTCTTTTTTTCTATGGCTTCTTTTTCTTCCTGTAATTTTATTTTAGCAGCTCCTACCAGTACATTAGCCAATAGTACAATTGCAATTAAAAGAAAGATAATAATCACTACCATCAGTTGTGTAACAGGGAATGAAAGTGAAGAAGGCTGTGGAGGGCCGGCTGCAAATGCACCAACCGGCAATAAAGCCAATATGCTTAACAGCCATTTATTGCTTCTGATTTTGTTGAAATATGCGTTCATTGTTGTTTGTTTTGTTGTTATGAACAATTTTGGCGTTATTAATAGTTGTGATCTTCCTCCAGCGGAATATTGCTAATTTGCTGCATGGTTTTTTTGTCTGCTTTCCATACCCACAATACCACTCCAATAAAAAACAGGAAGAAGATGATAAACGAGGATAATGCGTAAACATCTACGCCGATAATTTTTTCCAGATAATTGATAAATTTCATCTTACAGTTTTTTAAGGTTATTGCGCATTCATATTGGTAGATTCGCTGTTATTGGTAGCAGATTGTGCTTTAATATCAGTACCCATTCTTTGCAAATAAGCAATCAGCGCTATAATTTCAGCATTGCTGCTGATGTCAATTTTATCTTTCTTCAAAATTTCTTTGATGCTTTTTGCCTGTGCTTCCAAATCTTTATTGGCAATTTTATCATAGCCGGCCGGATAGGGAACACCTAATGTTTGCATGGCTCTTATTTTAGCAGGTGTAATAGCTGTATCAATTTTATTATCGAACAACCATCCATAAGAAGGCATAATTGAACCGGGGCTCATAGAACGGGGATCTAACATGTGGTTAAAATGCCAGCTATCGGGGTATTTGCCACCAATACGTGCTAAATCGGGTCCGGTGCGTTTACTGCCCCACTGAAAAGGATGGTCGTACACAAATTCACCGGCTTTACTATATTCGCCATAGCGGGCTACTTCATCTCTAAAAGGCCTAATCATTTGTGAGTGGCAGAGATAACAACCTTCCCGAACATAAATATCTCTTCCCTGCAATTCAAGTGGTGTATAAGGTTTTACTGAAGCAATGGTTGGAATATTGCTTTTGATTAAAAAAGTTGGAACCATTTCAATAATACCACCAATGGCAACTGCTATTAAACTGAAAATCAACATTTGAATGGGACGGGCTTCAATCCATCTGTGCCAGTATTGTTTGCCATGTGGTTCAATTATTTTTGGTAAAGCAGGTGCTTCAGCCGCTTCATTGGCTACTAATTTGCCGGCCGCAATGGTTTTCCATAAATTATACACCATTATGAAGGCACCGGTTAAGTACAATGTACCACCAATACTACGAGTAATATACATCGGTAGTATATGTGTTACGGTTTCTAAGAACTGATATTTTAAATGACCATCGGGCGTAAATTGTTTCCACATTAAAGCCTGGGTAAAGCCGGCCCAATACAACGGTACCGCATATAATACAATACCAATGGTGCCAATCCAAAAATGTGTAGTGGCTAATTTTTTAGAATACAATGGTGTATTGAAAATGCGGGGAATTAACCAATACAGTACACCAAAAGTTAAAAATCCGTTCCAACCTAATGCACCAATATGCACGTGTGCAATGGTCCAGTCGGTAAAATGTGAAATTGCATTTACACTTTTTAAACTCAGCATCGGGCCTTCAAAAGTTGCCATACCATAGCAGGTAACAGCCACCACCATGAATTTTAAAACAGGATCTTCCCGAACTTTATCCCAGGCGCCACGCAGGGTGAACAAACCATTCAGCATACCACCCCAACTGGGTAATAGCAGCATGATACTAAATACAGTGCCGAGACTTTGTGCCCAATCAGGAAGTGCGGTGTACAATAAATGGTGCGGGCCAGCCCAGATATACAAAAATATTAAAGCCCAAAAGTGAATGATAGAAAGGCGGTAGCTATAAATTGGCCGGTTGGCTGCTTTTGGCAGAAAATAATACATTATACCCAAATATGGGGTGGTTAAAAAGAAGGCAACCGCATTGTGCCCATACCACCATTGTACCAAAGCATCTTGCACACCGGCATACCAACTGTAACTTTTCATGAATGAAAATGGTAATTCAAATGAATTTACAATATGCAGCATGGCAACGGTAACCCAGGTAGCAATAAAAAACCAGATGGCTACGTACAAATGGCTTTCGCGGCGTTTAATAATGGTGCCGAACATGTTGATGCCAAAAATTACCCACACTATGGTTATGGCAATATCTAATGGCCACTCTAATTCGGCATACTCTTTACCGGAAGTATAACCCATTAACAATGTTAAAGCGCCAAATGCAATAATAAGTTGCCATCCCCAGAAGTGAAATTTACTGAGTGCATCACTAAACATTCTGGCTTTACATAAACGCTGCAATGAATAATATACCCCCATAAAAATTCCGTTGCCCACAAATGCAAATATTACTGCATTGGTGTGTACGGGGCGCACTCTTCCGAATGTGGTGTAGGGTAAGCCTAAGTTGGCGGCAGGAAAATACAGGTCGATGGCGGCCCATAATCCTGCAAGCATGCCAATAATGCCCCAGAATATGGTGGCATAGGCAAACATTTTTACAATTTTGTTATCGTAGTAAAACTTCTCTAATTGCATAAACGGCTGGTGTTTGTGTTTGAGTAAATGGTTTTATGGGATGGTTTCAATTTTTTGTTCGTTGTTGATTTTTGTTTCGTCCTTATTTGTTGAGGTGGTTTCGGTAATTGGGGCATCATTAAAAAGGATGCGAATGGGCGGACTGGCCTCATCGTTATACTGCCCACTTTTTACGCTCCATAAGAAGGCTGCAAGAAAAAGGGCTGCAACAGAAATACTCGCGACTAATAACACAACTATTACACTCACAAGGCTTATTTTAATTTGTTTCAAAAGTATTTTGTGCCGGTTCAAGAGAATATGACTTTCATCAAGTGGCCAGATGATTTTTGTCATGTTTTAGTTGGAATGTTCATTTTTACGGTTTTTGCTGCCTTATGCATTACAGATGAAGTGATTGCGACGCAACAGACGATGCCATGAAATACAGAAGCCGGTATCATTTATTCCTCTCCTCATTTTAATCTTAATTTTTTTGCATACAGGTTACTTAAACCATAGGTAATGAATACAATGCTGATGGTACTTGCAGGCATTAAAATGGCTGCTATCATGGGCGATAGTATGCCCTGCACTGCAAAATATATTCCAATAATATTGTATATAATTGAAACTGCAAATGCGGTAATGATAATCCACTGATTGGCTTTGGCTAATTGAATAAAGGCCGGTAACCGGTGTAATTGAGCTGCATCCAAAATTACATCGCTGGCAGGCGTAAAATTGTTGCTGTTTTCTGAAACAGCAATGCCTACGTTGGCTTGCTGTAATGCGCCGGCATCATTAAGTCCATCACCCACCATCATAACGGTATGTCCCTGACTTTGCAGTTGTTCAATAAACAATAATTTATCATTCGGTTTTTGGTGAAACAGCGTAATGGCATTAAAGCCGAGTAATGATTGCAGATAATTTTTTTCGCCGGCATTATCGCCACTTAATATGGCCAGTGCGTATTTATTTTGTAATTGTTTACTTAAAGCTTGTATTCCGGGCCGGTAGCTGTTTTTGAAAATAAATTTTCCAATTACCGTTCCTTCTATGGCAATGTATACCGATGAGGCATCATCGGCATTTTCTTCCTGCTGTGAAACGAACGATTTTGCACCAATGGCTATCCATTCATCATCTATCATCCCTTCAATTCCTTTGCCGGGTATTTCGCGGTAGCCGGTTATTTTAGCACCACCGCTTACTTTTAACCATTGTACAATTGCCTTGCTTAACGGGTGGGTTGATTGTGCCGCTAATGTGGCAATTTTTCTTTTTAAGAATTCCGCAAGTGGCATACCGTTGTATGTAATATTTTCATAACGGCCGGTAGTAAGTGTTCCTGTTTTGTCAAATACAATATAATCTACTTTTGCAATGGTTTCAATAGTAGCTGCATTACGCAGGTAAAAATTATTGCGGCCCAAGCGGCGTAATATGGTACCATTGGTAAAGGTATTGCTCAGTAATAACGCACATGGGCATGCAACAATTAAAACAGCAGTTACTGCCTGCCAAAGTTTTGAAACATCGTGCATGTACCAATACAAACCGGCAATGGCTGCAATGGTAAATACAATCCAGGTGAAATAACGACTGAGTGCATCAACAAAAGAATGTTTTGATTTTTGTTCAGCTTCTTTAAAAGTGCTACGGTTCCATAATTTTGTTAAATAACTTTGTGCTACTTCTTTTATAACCAACAGTTCTATATTGTTACCCAATTGTTTACCGCCGGCATATATCATTTCGCCCATTTGTTTTTCAACGGGTATGCTTTCACCGGTAACAAAACTGTAATCAATCAACGCTTTACCCTTGGTTAAAATGCCATCTGCCGGTATTAGTTCCTGGTGATGAATGAGCAACGTATCATCTAACTGAATATTGGGCAGGGTAACAATTTCTTCGTTGTTGTTTTTGATGCGTGATACTGCAATGGGGAAATACGCCGTATAATCCCGATCAAAATTGAGCTGTTCGTAGGTTTTATCCTGTAAAATACGGCCTACCAGCATAAAAAAAACAATGCCACTCATGCTGTCTAAATACCCACTGCCTGTGTGTGTAAAAATTTCTATCATGCTTCGTATAAAAGTTACCCAAATAGCCAGCACAATAGGCGTATCAATATTCAGGTATTTGTGGCGCAAACTTTTAAAAGCGCTGTTGTAAAATTCTGTTGCTGCATACAATATTACCGGCAAACTGAGTAAAACACTTATGTAATGAAACAGGCCTGCTAAATTTTTTTCTTTATCATCAATTCCCAAATATTCGGGAAAGCTTAATAGCATAATGTTGGCAAAGCAGAAACCGGCCACCCCTAATTTGTAAATTTTTGATTGATTGATACGTGGTTTTCCCTGCTGTAAATTTTGCAGGCTAATATAAGGCTCATAACCAATAGAGGTAAGTAACTCAGCCACTTTGCGTATAGAAGTTTTTGAGTGGTTGAACACAATATCGGCTTCTTTTCTGGTGAAGTTTACTTTGCTGCTAATGATATGTTCATTGAGCCGGTGCAGGTTTTCTATCAGCCAAAGGCAACTGCTGCAGTGCATGTGCGGCAAATAAAATGTTACATGTGTATGGGTATCATCTTTAAATACGGTAAGGGCTTCTTGTACGGAATCATCGTCTAAAAAAGCAAACTGGTTGTGTCGAACTTTAATTTTTTGACTGCTGCCCGGATTGTTGCTAATGGCATAATAATCGCACATGCCGGTTTTGTTCAATATTTCATAAACCGATTTGCAGCCTTCGCAACAAAAGTTTTTATCGTAAGCCTGAATGGGTTCATTGCCACAATCTTCTCCACAATGATAGCAGGCTGTAGCAACGCCGGTAAATGATTTACTCATGCTTTCTGGTAGTTTTAATGAGATAGGGATATAATTTCTTTCGCTCTAATTCCATCCATGATTGAATTTTTTTCTCTAACAGAAACAGATGATTGATGTAGTTTTTTAAATCGGTATCCCAATCTTTTTTTATCATGTAGTTGTTCACTATTTTACGTTGCTGATGTAATGCTTTGGTGAACAGATCATGCTTTTCCTGCATGGTTTCTAATAAATGTGTATTTAAAATATACTCATCGCATGCAGATTCCTGATTGGATTGTTTTTTTAAATATGGAAAAAAATATTCCTGTTCGGCCCTGATGTATTGGCCAATTTCTTTGTTAATTTGAAACAATCTTCGGCTTAGTTGCGGTAAAAGGGTAGAATGGTATTTCCCGGAATGAAGTAATATTTCCAGTTGATGTTTTGATTGTTCCAGCATTTCCAATATAACCGGATGATGTTCTACCATAATTAAATTGCACGACCCTTCGAGCGTAAGTGGCCCATCTAACCATTTATTTAAAAAATTCAATCGCATCTTCTTCCCCCTTTTCATTGCAAATTATTGTGCAATGCTGAGCGGGAATATGACGTTCCTCAACCGGAAATATGATAGTTATCAGTTTTTATTTCCGTTGCCTGCTGATATAGTAGAAGATTAATGCAACACCATTTGTTGAAAGGCGGCTGAGTCGCCATTAAATACATCAAAATCAACTTTTGTTTTAATGCCATTGATATGCCCTTCATTGCTGTGTTGCCAAAACTGCCAGGGTCTTTGAATACGCGGTTGTTGGGGTTCTTTATAATGAGCCACCCATAGTGGGTAATCATCAAATTCTTTACCTAAGTAACTTTCATAAAAACTGGCATAGGTGTAAATGATAGGCTTTACTTTATAAAAATTTTCTATGGTTTGTAGGTAATCTTTCAATCTTTTTTTGAGTTGGGTAGGGTTTACACCATACAATTCTTCTACATCAACCGCCGGCGGTAAATCGCCGGTTTTTAGTTGTACGGTGCGAATAAAATTTTGTGCCTGTTGTGCTCCGTTTTTAGTGGCAATAAAAAAATGATAGGCACCACGTGTAAAGCCAAATTGCAGTAAGTGCTGCCAGTTTATTTTAAATTGTTTATCGGCATCCGATAGTCCTTCGGTTGCCTTAATAAACACAAAACCAATGGCAATATGGTCTGATCTGGTATTTTTGACCATGCCCCAGCTAATATTGCTTTGATGTACACTCACATCAATGCCATGTATACTGTAGTTGTCGGGCAGTGGTATGCCAAAATCAGCATCATACGTAAATTCAATGGGGGTGGGGGTGTCTTTTTCCTGTTGAAACAAATATACCAACAGCAGCAGCAGTACCAGGAAAAAGCCTGTAAGCATCCATATAACCGGCGATGTTTTTTTCTTTTTTTTCTTAGCCATCCTGCGCAGCGAAATTGAGTTACAAAAATGACATATTCATGGAATAAAAATCAAAATCATTTTTCGAATAGAGGAAGATGTTGAAGATAAACGGCATTTTACCAGGAATGAACTTATTTTTACATTCATTATGCCGTATTTTAATTTAAATGATAGTCTGAATTTAATCAGTAAGTTCACCTTCGCCCGACTGTGGAATGCCGGCAAAGTATGGAGTAGTTATCGGATTAGCCGAATGCTCGGAAAGCCTGTTCAATGGGGTTTACCCATTTCTGTTTCGTTTGAACCTACTACTTCCTGTAACCTGCGTTGCCCTGAATGTCCGAGTGGTATGCGGGAATTTACCCGGCCTACCGGCATGCTGGAAAGCAGTTTCTTTAAAAAAACAATTGATGAAATTCACAAGGAACTATTGTACCTGATTTTTTATTTTCAGGGAGAACCTTATTTGAATCCTGCTTTTTTAGAGATGGTGCAATATGCACATGGTAAGGGTATTTATACTGCTACCTCTACCAATGCCCACTATTTAACCGATGAAAAAGCCAGAAAAACTGTTGAAAGCGGATTAGACAGGCTTATCATTTCTATTGATGGAACTACTCAGGATGTGTATCAGCAATACAGGGTAGGAGGTAAATTAGAAAAAGTAATTGAAGGAGCCCGTAATATTGTAAAATGGAAAAAAGCGCTGAACAGTAAAACACCTTTTGTATTTTTTCAGTTTTTAGTGGTGAAGCCGAATGAACATCAGATAGAAGCCATTAAACAATTGGGAAAAGAAGTTGGGGTAGATCAGGTTCGGTTTAAAACCGCACAGGTGTATGATTTTGAAAATGATCCTAATCAGTTAATTCCATCTATTGATAAATACAGCCGTTATAAAAAAGATAAATCGGGTAAACGTGTGGTGAAAAGTGGATTAGGTAACCATTGCTGGAAATTATGGCATGCCAATGTAATTACTTGGGATGGATTGGTGGTGCCTTGTTGTTTTGATAAAGATGCGCAGCACCAGTTGGGTAATTTGGCAACGCAAAGCTTTAAGGAAACCTGGCAAAACGAAAATTATAAGCAATTTAGAAGTGCTATTATGCAAAGCAGGAAAAATATTGATATTTGTGCCAATTGCAGTGAAGGATTAAAGGTTTGGGAAGATTGATAAAGGTTAAAAATAAATTTTATTTATGGAAATTGAGCAGGAAATACCGCAGTTACATTTTCGTAACGAACATCATAAAGCCATTGTAAATATTATTTTTACAGCAAATTGGTTGCAGGAAAAAATCAGGCAGTTTCTAACGCCTGAAGATATTACCGCTCAGCAATACAATATTTTACGTATTGTGCATGCCAGTGCCGTACCCCTTTCTACCTTGCAGATAAGAGCGCAGATGTTGGATAAAATGAGTGACACCAGCAGAATGGTTGACCGCCTGGCGGCTAAAAAATTATTAGAAAAACGGATGGCAACGAATGATAAACGAAAAGTAGCCATTTATTTAACTGCTGAAGGTGTGGGTGTTTTGCACAGAATTGAAGCAAGAATTCATGAGTTGGATGCAATGGTTGCTGCTTTATCGGTGGAAGATGCTCAATTGCTCAATGGTTTATTAAATGCTATCCGATAAGGTTACCTGCATTTTTCAGATATTAATTTTTTCTATATTAATATTATCTAACCGGTACATATTTATATTTCATCTACTTTAAAACAAAATGTACCAACTAACATTATCTTCGGTTTTTACAATGAATAGAATAAGCCAGTTTTGAATGGCTTGTGAATTTGTAATCTCCCAAAAATGAATCGCCTTATGTATGTAAAGCTGTTAAAGTCATTTTGTTTGCTTTTGTTTTGTTTAACAGGAAGTGCACTTTCACTTTGGTCGCAAAAAGCGCCGGTATTTGAAATGCGTGGTGTTTGGGTAGCAACAGTGGTAAATATTGACTGGCCTGCAGAAAAAGGCATGTCGGTTGAAGCACAAAAAGCCGATTTTATTCGTTTGTTAGATATGCAACAACGCAATGGAATGAATGCTGTTTTTGTACAGATACGGCCTGCTGCCGATGCTTTTTATCCTTCCTCATACGAGCCTTGGAGCGAATTTTTAAATGGGAAGCAGGGTTTGCCGCCTACGCCGTATTATGATCCGCTGGAGTTTATGATTGAAGAAACCCATCAACGCGGTATGGAATTTCATGCCTGGTTAAATCCATATCGGGCTGTTTTTAACATTCACACATCCTCTGTATCACCATCTCACATTACTAAAATTCATCCTGAATGGTTTGTAACGTATGGTAATACAAAATATTTCAACCCCGGCCTGCCGGAAGTGCGGCAATTTGTTACCCGGGTAGTTAAAGATATTGTTACCCGTTATAAAGTAGATGGAATACACATGGATGATTATTTTTATCCATATAGAATTGCCGGTAAGGAATTTCCTGATGAAAAAGCATACCGACAATACGGGAATGGATTGAGTAAGGATGATTGGCGAAGAAGTAACTGCGACAGCATTATTCATGCATTGTATCAAACCATTCGTGCCGTGAATCCTTTTGTGAAATTTGGAATCAGCCCGTTTGGTGTTTGGCGAAATAAAAGTCAGGATCCTGATGGAAGTAATACCAAAGCCGGACAAACTAATTATGATGATTTATATGCAGATATTTTATTATGGTTGAAAAAAGGCTGGATTGATTATGTAGCACCACAGTTATACTGGGAGCAAGAGCATAAGTTAGCCGATTTTGATACCCTGCTGGCCTGGTGGAATGCACATACTTATGGCAGAGATTTATATATTGGCCAGGCTATTTACCGTGCCGGAACCAATGCTGCCTGGCGTAACCCTAATGAATTACCCAATCAGTTAAAAGCTATTAGAAGCTATTCTACCACACAAGGCAGTATTTTTTTTAGCAGTAAAAATTTTGAAAGTAATCCCAATGGCTGGTCTGACAGTCTTCGCTATAATTATTATGCATTGCCTGCTATAGTGCCGCCCATGCCGTGGATTGACAGCACAAAACCACCAACACCCATATTTGCAAAAAGTAATGGCAATCTGTTTACGTTACATTATTCCGGTAAACAACCCGTTAAAGCATTTGCGATATTTGCCCTGCCCGAAAATGTTACTGAAAATATAGCCTATGCCACACTGATTAAATTATTGATTGCCGATAAAGCAGTAACTTATGAAAGGTTAGCTTCACTAATACCTGCCAATAACCGTTTATTTGCTGCAGTAGTGAGTGAACATAATGTGCTCAGTAATTGGATTGAGTTGAAATAATTACATGCAATAAAGAAGTGCTATTACTGTTGCGCAAAACTAATTCGTTTTAAAGGAAGATATGTTTTGGGGGTAATTAACAGCGGCACCCTTTCAACAACGGTAGTGGCATTGTCTAAACCAAATGCTTTTTGGTCAGATTGAGCCAGGTGTTTAATGGCAAAGTAAGCATCCATAATAAAACCTTCTTTAACCGAAAGTTCATTCTCTACCGACAGGAAGGTTTCCAGAATAACATAAGTAATATCTGTATGAAAGTTGCTTGCATCTAAGTCCTCATATTTATTAATACAACACAGCTCATTATTTTTTCTCATTTCCTGCATTACCATTTTAACCAGTAAATTAATTCGGGGCTGAATACGGAAACCAAGTTTGAAGTTTATTTTAATTACTTTATCCTGCAGTAACTCTGTAACACTATATGCCATTTCATAAGGGTTATCGGCCCTGTCAATGTGCACAAACCAATACACATCAGCACGTTTTGGTTTTCGGTTTAAAATGGAATCAATAATTCTTTTTTCTATATCTCCATCACTATCGGCCTTGGTTAAGTAAACCAAATGAGTGGCATATTTGGGTACTTCTTTATCTGCACTCAGCAATTGCAAAGGGGTTGTGTAGTCTTTTACTTTTAAGAATTGCAAATAACTGTTGGTAATTTTTCGGGCTTTAAACCAAACAAACATGATAAACATCAGGCCAAATTCAAAAAATAAAAACATCCAGCGTTGTTTTATTTTGGCAACATTGGTAATAAAGAAAGAAAATTCTACAATTAAAAAAATGGTCATAATAACGGCAATCAGCCAATGGTTCCATTTTTTTACACGGTACATAAACACAAACATGAGGCTGGTGGTCATTAACATAGCTATCACAATAGAAAAGCCATAGGCAGCTTCCATAGCAGAGCTATCTTTAAAATACAACATCATGCCTACACAACCAATCCATAATATCCAGTTAAGGCTGGGTATATAAATTTGGCCTTTTACGTTGGTAGGATATTTCACGGTAACTCTTGGCCAAAAGTTCATACTTATGGCTTCACTAATTAATGTAAATGAGCCGCTAATTAAAGCCTGACTGGCAATAATGGTAGCAAAAGTGGCCACTATAATTCCTACCAACAAAAACCAATGGGGCATTAATGCATAAAATGGATTGGTGTTACCTAAATATGTTTCTTTTTGAGTTAATAACCAGGCTCCCTGCCCCATATAATTAAAAATTAATGCAATTTTTACAAATATCCAACTCACCTGTATATTTTTTTTACCGCAATGCCCTAAGTCGCTATACAATGCCTCAGCACCTGTTGTACATAAGAATACCGCACCCAACAGCCAGAATCCATGCGGATAATTTATTAATAATTTAATACCATAATAGGGGTTGATGGCGTTGATGATTCCGGGATGATGCCATACTTGTAAAAAACCCAATAAAAAAATCATGCTAAACCATACCAGCATAATAGGGCCAAATGCAAATCCTACCACTTTGGTTCCAAAGCGTTGAAAGAAAAATAAAAGCGAAATAATACCTACTACAATGCCAATGGTAATTGCATTTCCGGGAATGATGGTATTTTGTAAAGAATGAATGCCATTTAAGCCCTCTACAGCTGAAGCTACAGAAATGGGTGGGGTAATAATGCCATCTGCCAATAAAGTGGCTGCACCAATTATAGCTGGTATGTACAACCATTTTGCATAACGCCTTACCAAAGCAAATAATGAAAAAATGCCACCTTCACCTTTGTTATCGGCCTGAAGGGTTAATAATACATATTTGAAAGTTGTTTGCAGGGTTAATGTCCATATAATGCAGGAAATACCCCCATAAACTAATTCTTCTGAAATGGGCCTATCACCAATAATTGATCTGAAAACATATAGAGGCGAAGTGCCAATATCTCCATATATAATACCTAATGTAACCAATAATCCGGCAGCAGATAATTGGTGTAAATGCTTTGAACTGTTTGATTCAGTTTTCATGATTTGCTTTAATTGTTATCATTTGGAGGTGTAACAGCATTGCTACTGTTGCATGCGAAATGTGGCAGTTATATTTTAAGAAAACAGGAGAAAGGTGAATGATGGTAATAGCCACGTAAAAATATTACGGATAGAAAGTGTAAAGGTTGGGTTGCCATATTGATAAGAATGTGCAAAGTTATAACACATTAATACCCACTATGGATAACAGGTAACCGTATTAAGCAAAATTTAATACGTTAGGGGTATATTTTTATGTCAAAACAACATTAGCCACTGATGTAGATGATTGATGCCATTTTCCAAACAGGGTTTCTACTGCGTTGAATCGGTAATTGAAAATTTGTTGCAATTGTTTTTTTACCATAAGGCTGTTGGCAATATCTCCCAAAAAACTAAATGGAATTTTGTAGTGAACAATATCCGTCATCTCAACGCCACCGTTAACTGATTTAAAATGGTGTTGGTGATGCCAGAGTGTATAAGGTCCAAAGCGTTGTTCATCCACAAAATATTGTTGCGGCACTACATGTGTAATTTCGGTCATCCAGTATAATGGAATACCCAATATTGGTTTTAACGTATATTCAATAATTTGTCCGGCATACATTTCAGTACCGTGGTGTTTGCTGATGATTTCAAATCCTAAATTGGCGGGTGTAATGGTTTTTAAATTATCGGGTTTGCTAAAAAAATCCCATGCTGTAGCAATATCTGTAGGAATATATTGAATGGTTTTGATAGAATAAACTTTTGACATCCTTTTATTTTACCGTTATAACAAAATAAAAACAGTAAGGTTCTCGGTGACGATGAAAAACCTTACTGTTATGCGTATTTCTTAAGTTACAGCGCAAAGTGTCCGCGAATGCCAAATACATGCACCGGACCCCTGTCTTTATTATACCCCGGATTGTTCACAAACTGATAATCGAAGGTTAACCAAAAGTTGTTGAACAAGTAAGTATTGTAATAAGCTTCAATAATACCTTCGTGTCCATAATTCAATGCGCCATCACCAATAATAAAACCATAACCTCCGGCAGCCAAAAAATCGCGATGTTCTTTCGAAATGCCATTCAGTACACCTGCAATACCTGCCACATCCGCCGGCCTATGCCAGCGGGTTCCTTTCACAGCCAGCCCAATACTGGCCGACTGATCAATTTCTGTGAATGCCCAGGTGGCATATTTGCCATCATTCCAACCTAATCTGGAAAAAATACCAATATCATCATTCAATGCCTGTTCTGCACTCAGGCCTAATCCAAATTTTTTACCTCCATAAGTATTATTTTCGGCTTCCCCACTAATTACACTTAATAAATAATTATTGTTGTTATTCAATGCATTGATTCCTTGTTGATAAGCAGGTGCACGGGTATAGGAATTGGTAATGATAAAACGAACGGCACCGGGTTGACGATTGATGTTATATTTTTTCTCAATTTCAAGTGTTTCAGAATGCGCTTTAGATAAGTGGTATTCCATTTTATGGGAATTGGCTATAGTTGGAACAGCTACACTGGATAAACGAAATGACCAGTTGTTTTGATACCATTCTGCTACAATGCCATAAGTATAGCCACGTGCGTTGGCAGGATAATCCCATGCACCGTTACCCATTAACGACCAGTTAAAAAATTGTGTTCTGGGGTCGTGACTATAAGTATTGTCATCATAAAAATCGCTGATAGCAAATTTTCCGGCAGTAATGGTGATACGATTATTAGGTACTTTATCGGTCACCTGATTTTCATCATCGGCAACGTTGGTGTATTTGCTATTACCCAGTGCAATATTTTGCTGCAAATAGGCTCTTGCTATAAATAATTGTGGTGCAACATTACCCACCCGATAGGTTTCACCGTTTAATGCGCCTGCAACACCTTGTGAATAACTCAGCCCATTACCTCCCGACATTTCAGGATTAAAATATGCTGCTGCTCCTTTCCATAATTTTCTTCCAAGAAATAAAGTTGTAGTTAAACTGGTGGCACCGGTTTCTACAGCATTGTCTAAACTGTTTTTACCACTATATGCAGCTGAAAAACCTGAATGGCTCTGTGAAATTACCGTTAGCTGAAAATGATGGCTCCAATTGCCGGAGCTATCCATCTGAAATACAGGTTGTGCATGTATTTTAACGCAGGCAAATAATAGGGTAGAAGTAAATATCCATTTCATGAGGTAAAAAAATTGAAAAATGATTGTATTCGATTCATGTTTATTTGTGTTAGTAAAATAGTTAACCTATCAGGAAAATAATCCATTCATAAACTAATAGGAAAAATATTTTTTAAACTACAATAATTGATTTAAAGCCATTGGCCAAATTTCCTGATAAACCAGACCTTGATTAATTGGGTTAATATACAGTAAGCGATTAATATTACAATAAGAAATGGGAAATATATCCAGGGCAGGGGTTGCATTTTTAGTGCATCTGCCAATGGCGAGAAGGGAATATAAATTCCAAGTATCATAATGGCCAATGTTAATGTAATAACCGGTACCGTTGCCCAACTTTGTATAAATGGTATTTTGGTTGTTCTAATCATATGAACAATCAATGTTTGTGATAATAAACCTTCTATAAACCAGCCACTTTGGAAAAATGATTGATGTGCTGGACTATTTGCTTTAAAGAAAAAGAACAATAAAGCAAATGTTGCATAATCAAAAATTGAACTGATAGGTCCAATAAAGAACATAAATCTGGCTATTCCACTTGCATCCCATTTTTTGGGTTTTTCCAAATATTCAGCATCCATTTTATCCCATGGAATGGATATTTGCGAAATATCATACAATAAATTTTGCACCAATAACTGAATGGGTAACATGGGTAGAAAAGGCAGAAATGCACTGGCGCCCAGCATACTGAACATATTGCCAAAATTGCTGCTGGCAGTCATTTTAATGTATTTAATGATATTGCCAAATGTTCTTCTTCCATAAATCACCCCTTTTCTAAGTACCATCAAATCTTTTTCCAACAGAATAATATCTGCACTTTCTTTGGCAATATCCGTAGCCGTATCAACAGAAATACCCACATCGGCATCACGAAGTGCACCGGCATCATTAATGCCATCGCCCATGAAGCCAACGGTATGCCCTTTGGCTTGCAATACTTTTACTACCCTGCTTTTTTGTAGTGGACTTAATTTGGCAAAAATGTTAATGTCGTCAATTCTTGCCATCAGTTCATCGTCAGAAATTTTCTCTAACTCATTACCCAGTAAAATATGTTGTACAGTAATGCCTACATCTTTACAAATTTTCTTAGTAACAGTTTCGTTGTCGCCGGTTAATACTTTTAAAGTAATACCTAATTTCTGTAATGCCTCAATGGAAGGTTGTGCAGAGGGTTTTGCCGGATCCAGAAAACCAATAAAACCCGTAATGGTCATGTCTTTTTCATCAGCAACAGAATAGGTAAGTGCTCTGTTATCAAATTCCTTGATGGCTACCAATAAAACCCTTAACCCTTCTTTGTTTAATTTTTTTGAAGTGTTTAAAATGGTTTTACGCATAACTTCATCAATCGGAATTACTTTATCGTTTTCAATATGTAATTCTTTGTCTTCTCCGGGATCAAAAGCATGTGTGCAAAGGTCTAAAATTTCTTCCACTGCACCTTTGCAGATGAGCAGGTGTTTGCCGTTTTTCTGTTTTAGAATAACAGACATTCTTCTGCGTTGAAAATCAAATGGAATTTCATCCACTTTTGTATATTGTTCTTCAGCTTTCAGATAATCATGTAATTCGGCATGTTCCAGTACAGCAACATCTAACAGGTTTTTTAATCCGGTTTGGTGGAAGCTGTTCAGGTAGGCCCATTTTAATACCTCATCATCATCATCTCCAAATACGTTCAAGTGGCGTTCCAACACAATTTTGTCCATGGTTAATGTGCCCGTTTTATCGGTGCATAAAATATCCATGGCGCCAATGTTTTGAATGGCATTCAGGCGTTTTACAATTACTTTCCTCTTACTCATGTTTAACGCACCTTTTGCTAAATTGGCGGTAACAATCATGGGTAGCATTTCGGGGGTTAAACCTACCGCTACAGCAATGGCAAACAGTAAGGCTTCGAGCCAGTTATGCTTTACTACACCATTTAAAATAAAAATGAGCGGAACCATAAACAGCATAAACCGAATTAATAGCCAGCTTACACTGTTTACACCTTTATCGAAACTGGTTTCTGCCCTTTTGCCGGTTAGCGATTTACTGATAGAGCCAAAATAAGTTTGGTTGCCTATGTTCACTACAATAACAGTTGCAGCACCACTTACCACATTGGTGCCCATAAAACAAATGTTCTCTAATTCCAAAGGCGATTTTTGTTCGGCATCTGTAATGCTGATGTCTCTTTTTTCAACAGGTAGCGATTCGCCGGTTAACATAGCCTGACTTACAAATAAGTCTTTAGATGCCCAAACACGGCAATCGGCAGGAATCATATCTCCTGCAGAAAGTAATACCACATCTCCAACAGTTAAATCCTTAATATCCACTTCTTTTTTTCCTTCACCATTACGCAAAACCGTTGCCGTTGTTTTAACCATGCTTTTCAGCTGCTCTGCAGCTTTATTGCTTCTAAATTCCTGCCAAAATCTTAAAAAAGAGCTGAGTAATACCATTACGCCCACAACAGTTACTGTTTTATAATCTCTTTCACCGGGTGCAGCAGTAATAATATCTGTTATAATAGAGATGGCAGCTATTATAATTAATACTCCAATAAATGGATTCAGAAATGCCTCGAGTAGTTGAAGGTACCAGGATGGTGCTTTTTCGTGTGAAACCTCATTGAGCCCAAATTCCTGTTCTCTTTCTTCTTTCTCTTCTGTTGAAAGGCCGGTTTCTTTTGTTTTTAATAAAGTAATTACTTCGGGTTTTGAAGCAGTAGCTACCTGTTTTAATTTGGTTACAGAGGCAGATTGAACGGCCTGAGCTGTATTTTCTCCTGAAAAGGAAATATGCTTCACTAATTTAGCTGCTGTTGTTTTTAACATAACGCCCGGATTTTTCCCGTTAAAATTAATTGTGTTTCATGCCGGTAGTAAACAACCCACTGTAATAGCAAAGCTTTACAATAGGTTATAGCAATGCACCACAACTTCGGCTAAAAAGTAGCGTATGACAAAAAAGTGAAAATACAATATGCATGAGTATTGTTTTTAACTGTTAACGACTATTTGCTTCCATAGCCACAGTTAAAAACGTTTGTGCAGCTTAGGAAGAGAATCTTAAATTACTATGGTCCGAACCGGTTTCCATTTGCTTCATAATTAAATTGCGTGCAAAAGTAAGGGTATATCTTATTTCAAAAGTCAATTCAAGCTGTTTTTATTTTATTAAATAAATATTAAAAAGTAGTTACTTTAAACAGGCTTTATATTGCTTGTGGTAATAAATATTTAAGTACAGTACTTGAATGCAGTACTTTTTAATAAATTTTGTAAACTTGGTTGAATCTTAAAAATTGTAAAATGAAATTATTGATCAAAAATATGGTTTGCGACAGATGTATTAAAGTTGTAGGACAATTATTGGATGATACCGATATTTCCTATAAAAATATAAAGTTGGGTGAAGTAGAAACTATGTATGTACCATCTGAAACACAATTGTCAGCCTTTAAAAAATTACTTTCCGAAAATGGTTTTGAAATATTGGATGACAAGCGCTCTGCACTGGTTGAATCTCTTAAAAACATCATTATTCAACTCATTCAGAAGAATAGTGAAGAGTTCTTTACCCATAAACTATCATCAATATTAGAAGATGCCACAGGATATGACTATCATTTTTTAAGTACATTATTTTCTTCTGTAGAAGGCGTAACCATTGAAAGATATACCATTTTACAGCGAATAGAAAAAGTGAAAGAGCTATTAACCTATGATGAAATGAATTTAAGCGATATTGCTTTTGCAATGGGGTATAGCAGTGTTGCACATTTATCTGCTCAATTTAAAAAAATGACCGGATTTACGCCTACTGAATTTAAAAAAATTGGAGGACAAAGAAAGCCGCTCGATAATATTATTTGATTCGGAATTATCATCAACCATAATAATCAATACTTTCTTAATGTAATTATTTTGTAAACTAAACTATAAATGTTGTAATACTCAGGCTTTGCTTTGTAAGGAGCTTTGTGGTATCAAACATTTATGTATGCAAACAGTTAAGAAAATATTTCCGGTAATTGGTATGAGTTGCGCATCTTGCGCAATTAGCGTAGAATCAATGTTGCAGCCTGTTAATGGTGTGGTACATGCCAATGTGAATTATGCAGCACAACAGGTAATGGTTGAGTATGATGAATCGGTTGTAACACCACAAAAATTAAAGTCTGTTGTTCAATCAATTGGATATGATTTAATGATTGATGAGAAAGGGGATATACATAAAAGTAAACAGCGCGAGGATTTACAGTTTCGTATGCTACAACAAAAAACCTTTTTTGCTTTTCTCTTTTCCATCCCTGTGGTATTAATCAGTATGGTTTTTATGCATGTACCTTATGGCAATTGGATGATGATGTTTTTATCCATTCCTGTTGTTTTTTATTTTGGACGTCAGTTTTTTATCAATGCATTGAAGCAGGCCAGGCATGGAAAAGCAAATATGGATACGTTAGTTGCACTTAGTACTTTCACTGCTTTTTTATTTAGCACTTTTACAACAGTTTTTCCGTCTTTTTGGATTAGCCGCGGATTACCAGCACATGTTTATTTTGAGGCATCTGTTGTAATTATTACGTTTATTTTATTAGGGAAGTTGTTGGAAGAAAAAGCAAAGTCAAATACTTCTTCCGCACTGAAAAAATTAATGCAATTGCAACCTGATACAGTAACTATTTTTGAAAATGGTGCTGAAAAGCAAATACTGACAGCTGAAGTTGCAATAGGTAATATGGTTGTTATGAAACCAGGTGAAAAAGTGCCTGTAGATGGCATTGTTACAAAGGGAACTTCTTTTGTTGATGAGAGTATGATTAGCGGAGAGTATACACCGATTGAAAAATATGAAGGTAGCAGTGTGTATGCCGGAACAATCAATCAAAAAGGCCATTTTATATTTAGGGCCGAAAAAGTGGGTGGTGACACAGTATTGGGGCATATTATACAATTGGTGCAGGAGGCACAGGGCAGCAAAGCACCTGTGCAACGATTGGCAGATAAAGTAGCCGGTATTTTCGTTCCGGTTGTAATGGGTATTGCTTTGCTTGCTTTTGCTGTTTGGTTGCTGTTAGGCGGAAATGATGCCTTTTCACATGCTTTACTTGCTTTTGTTACGGTATTAATTATTGCCTGCCCATGTGCATTGGGTTTAGCAACACCAACCGCAATGATGGCAGGTATAGGTAAAGGAGCTGAAAATAATATCCTGATTAAAGATGCTGAAAGCCTTGAAGCAGGCTACAAAGTAAATGCCGTTGTTTTAGATAAAACAGGCACACTCACAGAAGGAAAGCCAACTGTAACAGAAATTGTTTGGAATAAAACCATTGCTGATCGTCATTTGCCTGCTAACATTTTATATGCACTTGAAGCTAAATCCGAGCATCCGCTGGCAGAGGCTGTGCTTAATTATATAAAAAAAGAACAAACTGATAATGATATTCATTTAACCGATTTTCAAAGCATTACAGGCAGGGGTATCAGAGCACTTTTTGCAAATAAATTGTGGCTGGTTGGAAACAAACGAATGATAGAGGAACATAAGCTTTCACTCAATAATGAACTGCTTTCATTGGCTGATTCCTGGCAACAATCTGCTAAAACTGTGGTTTATTTTGCCAACGATTTACAGGTGCTGGCTATTATTGGAATAACGGATGAAATTAAGCCAACTGCATTAGCAGCTATACATACGCTTCATGAAATGGGTATTGCAGTGTATATGCTTACTGGCGATAATCAATCCACTGCCGCAGCAGTAGCAAAATCGGTTGGTATAACACATTATACAAGTGATGCATTGCCTGCACAAAAAGCAAAATTCATTCAGGATCTTCAGCAACAGGGGAAGATAGTAGCAATGGTAGGTGATGGGATAAATGATAGTCAGGCCTTAGCATTGGCCAATGTTAGTATAGCCATGGGTAGCGGAACCGATATTGCAATGGATGTAGCCAAAATTACCCTTATCACGAAAGATCTAACTGCGTTGCCAAAAGCTTTAGTACTATCAGCAAAAACGGTACGTATAATCCGTGAAAATCTTTTTTGGGCATTCATTTACAACATAATAGGCATTCCTATTGCTGCCGGTATTTTATATCCGGTTAATGGTTTTTTGTTAAATCCTATGATAGCCGGTGCAGCTATGGCATTTAGTTCTGTTTCAGTAGTGTTGAATAGTTTACGTTTAAAAACAATTCGCTTGTAATGTACCCCATTCACATTGCTGTTGCTTCTAAAAATATTGTAAAGTCGTTTAAAAATTTTGTAATAGTTAGAACATTTATGTTCTCTAATTTTGTTAAAAAATATAAATAATTTTATGAAATCATTAAAGTTTAAAACAAATATCCAGTGCAGCAGTTGTGTTGCCAAAGTATCTCCTGTGCTGAATAACGAAAAAAGTATTGAACATTGGGAAGTAGATACAACGAACAAAAATAAAGTTCTTACGGTACAAACCGGTTCTATGGAAGAAAAGGAGATTGTACAATTGGTTGAGAGTGCCGGATATACAGCTGAGCCACTATCTTAAAATTGGCGAATCATTGTACTATGCTATCTTTATATGCGTAATTACAAAGGAAGCAAACTTTTTTAAATATAATCGGTCGTTTTTGTATAAAAAAAATACTGTCTACCCTTTTTGTTCATAAAAAAAGTAACGGAGTGTTTAAAATAGATTTACTTTTGTGTTGGAAAGTTGAAAGATTTTTTGTTTTACCCAATCTTCTTTTTTGAAAAAGTTTTTCACCATATTATTATTGTTACTGTATGGCCTGAGTGTTCAGGGTGGCACCATTCAAGTACATTATTGCATGGGTAAATGGGCAGGAATTGAGCTGGTGAAAAGTTCCGATAATACCAACTGCAGTAATTGTGGCATGCTGCTCAAAAAGAGCAGAAAAGGTAATTGCTGTAAAGATGTGCAACAAAAAATACAAGTTAGTCAAGACCAGTCTACTGCCCATTCATTTGTTTTTCAAGCTGCACAACCCGTATTTGTATTGCCATCAAAACCGGCAATGGAAAACTTAGCGCTTTACTTTCCATCACTATTTATTCAGATTCCAGCAACACATGTACCACCTGATTTGTGCAGTGTGCAGCTTTTCATACGGAATCGTATTTTTCTGATATAGTATTATTTCTTTACTTGTAGTCCGGGCTCCTTGCCTTAGGGCTATTTTGTATGCCTTTGTATATAGTGCATTGTGTTTTCCACTCATTTTTATATTTAAAAATATTGTAGCATGATTGCAAAGATCATCAGTTGGTCGCTGCGAAATCGGTTTGTGGTATCATTGATTGCCATTGGCTTACTCATTTTGGGTATCCTCAACATGAAGAAAAACCCTGTGGATGCTATTCCTGATTTAAGTGAAAATCAGGTTATTGTTTTTACCGAATGGATGGGCCGAAGCCCGCAATTGATAGAAGACCAGATAACTTATCCATTAGTATCTAATCTGCAGGGCATCCCCCGTATCAAAAACATCAGGGGCACTTCCATGTTTGGGATGAGTTTTGTGTATGTAATATTTGATGATGACGTTGATATTTATTGGGCACGTACCCGTGTACTGGAACGATTAAACTATGCCCAACGTTTGTTACCCCAGGGTGTAACCCCTTCACTTGGCCCTGATGGAACGGGTGTTGGCCATATTTTCTGGTATCATCTTAATGCACCAAAAATGGATTTGGGTGAACAGCGGGCACTACAGGATTGGTACATTAAATTTGCTTTGCAAACCGTACCGGGCGTTGCCGAAGTAGCGTCTTTCGGAGGCTTTGAAAAACAATATCAAATTATATTGGACCCTGTAAAGATGCAATTCTACAATGTGTCTATGATGGATGTAATGAATAAAGTAAAAGCTAATAACAATGATGTGGGGGGGCGGAAATTTGAGATGAGCGATATGGCGTATATCATACGGGGATTGGGTTATATAAAAAATAAAGAAGATGTTGAGAATATATCTTTAGCTCAGTACAATGGTATCCCTGTTCGCATTAAAGATATAGGAAGCGTGCAGTTGGGTGGGGATTTGCGTCTGGGTATTTTTGACGAGAATGGCGAGGGAGAAGTGGTGGGTGGTATAGTAGTGATGCGATATGGTGAAAATGCAGATAAAGTAATAAAGGCAATAAAAGCAAAAATAAAAGATGTAGAAAAAGGTTTACCCGAAGGGGTTACATTTAAAACTTCTTATGACAGAAGTGGATTGATAGAAGCCGCCATTGAAACGGTAAAAGGAAAACTGATAGAAGAAATAATCGTGGTTTCCCTGGTAGTGCTGGTTTTTCTTTTTCACTGGCGCAGTGCACTTAGTATCATTATTCAAATTCCCATAACAATTGCCACGAGTTTTATCCTGTTGAATGCATTTGGTATGTCATCCAATTTAATGTCTTTAACGGGCATTGCATTAGCCATTGGCGTTATAGTGGATAATGGAATCATAATGTCTGAAAATAGTTACCGCCAGCTTTCCGAATGGCAAAACAGCAATCACCCTGAAAATAAGTAATAGTATGAATTTTTTAAAAAAATTAAAAGAGCGTTCCAACAAAAAAAAATCTTCTTACCGGAAAGTTCCTGAAGATATAAGAATGTCAATCATAGAGCGTGCCTGCAAACAGGTATCGAGAGGGGTATTTTTTTCTACCATTATTATTATTACTTCTTTTCTGCCGGTATTTCTTTTAACAGGGCAGGAAGGTAAATTGTTTCATCCCCTGGCTTATACAAAAACATTTATCCTTGCAGTAGATGCGATATTGGCGATAGCACTGGCGCCGGTACTCATTTCTTTTTTTATGAAGGGGAGGTTTTTACCGGACAATGCTAACCCTGTAAACCGGGTACTTGAAAGAATTTATGAACCTATTATCAGGGCCTGTATCAAAAGAAGGTGGATAACCCTTGGTGCGAATATAGTAGCGCTGGTAATCAGTATCCCTTTGGTGATGGGCCTTGGTCGGGAGTTTATGCCCCCCTTAGATGAAGGTTCACTTTTATTTATGCCCGTAATGATGCCGGATGTTTCTAACTCGGAGGCCAAACGTTTATTGCAGGTACAGGATAAAATTATTAAAAGTGTTCCGGAAGTAGCCCATGTACTGGGCAAAGCCGGCAGGGCCAATACAGCTACAGATAATTCTCCTATCAGCATGGTAGAAACCATTATTATGCTGAAACCAAGAAACGAATGGAGAAAGGGGTTTACCAAAGACAGTATTATCAATGAACTGAATGCAAAGCTTCAGATACCCGGTGTAACCAACGGATGGACACAGCCTATCATCAACCGCATCAATATGCTTTCCACAGGCATCAGAACAGATGTGGGGATTAAAGTATATGGTCAGGACTTAGACACGATTTATGCTTTTGCACAACAAATTAAAAAAGTGTTAGACGGAACCCCTGGTGTAAAAGATTTATATGTAGAACCAATTACCGGGGGAAAATATATTGACATAACTGTAAAACGTGATGAAATCGGAAGATATGGATTAAGTATTGATGATGTAAACACAGTAGTGGAAAGTGCATTGGGTGGTGTCAGGCTTACCACAACCATTGAAGGGCGGCAACGTTTTTCTGTCAATGCACGTTTTGGCCAAAACTTCCGAAATAATATTCAGGCATTAAAAAGGCTGCAGATTCAAACACCCGGTTATGGCCCCATTCCGCTGGAAGCAGTAGCAGATGTAAAAATTACAGAAGGCCCCCCTATGATTAACTCAGAAAATGCCATGCTCAGGGGAACCGTACTTTTTAATGTGAGGGAAAGAGACTTAGGCAGTACTGTTGATGAAGCACAAAAAAGGGTAAGCGCAATGATTGCTAAAATGCCCAAAGGATATTTTCTTGATTGGAGCGGACAATACGAAAATTTAATCCACGGCGAAAAAACATTAAAAATGATTTTGCCGGTTGTGCTGGTTATCATTTTTATGTGTATGTATTTTGCTTTTCATTCCGCACGGGAAGCTTTCTTCAGTCTGATTTCTATTCCTTTTGCATTGATTGGGGGTGCCTTGATGATTTATTTCTGGCATGTCAATTTATCTGTTGCTGTAGCTGTTGGCTTTATTGCATTGTTTGGTTTAGCAGTAGAAACAGGGATTGTAATGGTTATTTATCTCAATGATGCTATGGACCAATTAATAGTAAAAAAAGGAAACTCAAGTAAAACAATTACCAGAGATGATTTAAGGGAATATGTAATTGCCGGTGCAGCTAAAAGATTAAGGCCAAAGCTGATGACCGTAAGTGTATCCCTATTTGGTTTGGTCCCCATTCTTTGGAGTACAGGTGTGGGAAGTGATGTAATGATTCCTATTGTACTACCTATGATTGGTGGAGTAATTACTTCATCAACACATATACTTTTGGTAACACCATTAATATTTTTAATGCAAAAGGAATATGAGCTAAAAAAGCACGGGAAAATAGAAGTATTGGAAACAAAACATTAAATGTAAAAGTGGTAATGAAAAATGACATATTTAATTTAAAACATGTTTTCATGAAAAGAAAATTTTTTTTTATAACAGGGTTATCGATTTTCATAACTTTCTCAGCCCGGTCTCAAAAAATATTAAACATTAATTCAATCCTCGATTCTATTCAGTCTAGTAATCCATCCATGAAAATGTACGATGCAGAAATACGTTCATTGGATGAAGCCGCCAAAGGTGCTAAAAGCTGGATGGCGCCTGAATTAACTTCCGGTTTTTTTATGACGCCTTATGCGCCAAGATATTGGAAGGCGGCAAACGGGGTGCCAGGTATGGGGCAATATGTAATTGGTGCCCAGCAAATCATTCCTAATCCCAAACGGTTAAAAGCAGACGCTAACTATATGTCATCCATGTCCTCTGTTGAAAAAGAAAAAAAAGGGTATACACTCAATCAGCTATACGCAGAAGCAAAGAAAAATTATTACGAATGGATAGTGATTAAAAAGCAACTGCTGATTTTGGATGATAATGAAAAGCGCCTGAACTACATGATTCAAAGCGCTGAAATACGTTATAAAAACGGGCTGGGAAAAATTAATGCGTATTACAAAGCCAAAGCAGCATTGGCCAATGTACAGAATAGCAGGATTATGCTGGAGAACCAAATAAAACAAAAAAAATACATCCTTAATACATTAATGTATCGCGATAAAACAATTGACTTTGACATTGATACTGCCTATACTTTAAAAGATTATCAAAACATAGTATTTGATACTACCTTATTTGTAACCAACAGGAGCGATGTAAAAGCCCTTGAAAAGGAAATGTATGTTAACCGGTTAAAACAGGAAACCGAAAGGACAAGGTTGTTGCCTGAATTTGGGGTACGGTTCGAAAACTCTTATGGATGGGCACAGCAGCCATTGCAATTCTCGGCAATGGGTATGGTAAGGTTGCCAATGGCAAGATGGTCTTCTAAAATGAATAAAGCCAATATTGAAAGCCTGAAATGGAAAAACGAATCGTTGCAGCAGCAAAAGCAAATGATTTTAAATGAATCTGTAGGCACAGCTTATGGAATGAGGACAGATATCCTCAACAAAAACAAACAAATAAAATTGTACGAAGAAAAAATTTTGCCGGCCTTATACAAAAACTTTAAAACCTATGAATTGGGATATGAACAAAATACAGAAGAACTGTTTGAATTATTTGATGCCTGGGAAACATTAAACATGACACAGTTCGAATACCTCGGGCAGTTGCAACAATTACTGGCTATGCAGGTTGAGCTGGAAAGAATTCTTCAAATACGATAAATTAAAAACATTTATGAGTGGAAAGAAAAATAAAATACTAATTATTATCATGGCTGTAATAGCACTATTAGCTGCTGTTGCCTTACTCTATTTTAAATTCCTGCATCCTAAAAATGCTATTCATACCCAGCATAGCGGGATGGCTGATATGGGAAACATGAATATGCCTGCAAAAGAAGAAAAGGTTTTGTACACTTGTTCCATGCACCCGCAAATTATTCGTGAGCAGCCGGGCAATTGCCCTATTTGCGGCATGCGGTTGGTAAAAAAAGAAAACGAAAGTAAAAAGATACACGATATGTCTTTGCATACCTTGTTACTACCAACCAATAGTTACGCTGTTTCTAGCATACCTGCCACTACCTTACTCAAGAGTAAAGAACCAATAGAAATAAATGCACTCGGATATACAGCCTACAATACTAAAGAAGTAGGGGCTATATCAGCCAGGATAAGCGGCAGAATTGAAAAATTATATATTCGGTACCGCTATCAGAAAATCAGCAAAGGCCAAAAGATAATGGACATTTATAGCCCTGAGTTACTGACTGCACAGCAGAATCTTTTATTCCTGCTAAAGAACGATCCATCAAATACTTTATTAATTAATGCCGCTAAAGAAAAACTATTATTACTGGGTTTTCCAGGTGAACAATTACAGCAGGTAATAACCACACAACAACCACTGTTTACAGTTTCTGTTTACAGCAATTACAGCGGTCACATTCATGATGCTTTAAATAGTGGGATGAATAATAATGCAGTTCCGGAAGCCCCGGCTATGAATGAAGCTACCTCAATAACTACGCAGGGGCTTGCCCTTAAAGAAGGGATGTATCTGCAAAAAGGGCAAACAATTTTTGAAGTGTATAACATGGATAAAGTATGGGTGTTGCTTAATATTTACCCATTAGATCAGCCTTTTATTAAAGTGGGTAATAAAGTAAGAATAGTACCGGAAGCAAGGCCCGACAAAGATTTTCGCAGCTTCATTTACTTCATTGAACCCTTCTTCCGCCCGGGAAGTAAAACGGTAACAGCAAGAGTAAATGTTGATAATAATGTTTTACAATTGCCCATAGGCAGCCAGGTAAGGGCAACTATTTTTAGTAACCCGGTAAATGCAGAATGGTTACCCCGTGAAGCGGTATTATCACTTGGCCTTGAAAAAGTGGTTTTTGTAAAAAGTGGAAACGGATACAAGGCGCAAAAAATAGAAACAGGCGTAACTTATAAAAATCTGATCCAGGTAACAGGTGGTATTACTCCTGTCGATTCAGTAGCAGCCAATGCGCAGTTTTTAATGGATAGTGAAAGTTTTATAAAAGTTCAGGGTAAGGATTAACTAATGAAAAAAAATGAAAAAATGAAAAAAATATTGATAATGGCAGGATTAATACTTTTATCTCTTGCCTGTAAAAATAAAAATGCAAAAAATACTGTCCATTCAGAACATACAAAAGATACAGCCGGCGTGTATTATACCTGCTCTATGCACCCGCAGGTAATGCTGGATAAACCCGGCAACTGCCCTATATGCGGCATGAAACTGATAGAAGTAAAGAAAAGTATAACGCAGGATGACAACGAGGTAAAATTGAATGAGCAGCAAATTCAATTGGGCAATATTTTAACAGATACCATACACAATAGAATGATGATTGGCGACCAAATGGTTTTGACTGCAACACTAAATGCCGATCAGCAAAAAATTAACGCCGTTAGTGCAAGAGTGATGGGAAGAGTTGAACGGTTATACTTTAAAAATTTGGGCGATTATGTTCATAAGGGAGATAAGTTATATGATTTATACAGTGAAGAACTGAATAATGCCAAACAGGAATACATACTTTCTTTAGAAAAAAAAGAAAATCTTGATAATTCAACAATAGATTTTAACGGATTAGTGCAAAGCGCCAAAAACAAATTAGCGCTATGGGGGTTATCTGAATCGCAAATAAAGGATTTAGCAAGTACAAAAGTCATAAACCCGGTCACAACTTTTTATAGTCCCGTTAGCGGTTATATTACCACCTTAGATATACGCGAAGGGGAATATATAAATGAAGGCGGTACTATTGTCAGGATTACTAATCTATCATCACTTTGGGCAGAAGCACAGGTTTATATTTCCCAACTGTCACAGATTGATGTTAATGCAACTGCTCATGTTCAATTTCCTGATTTACCCGACAGGGAAATGACAGGAAAAATTGAATTCACCAATCCGGAAGCTAATCCGCAAACACGTATTACTTTACTGCGGGTAAATGTGGCTAATAGTGATAATCTGCTTAAGCCCGGCATGCCGGCATATGTAATTATAAAGGGGAAACAGGTAAATGCCTTAACATTACCCTCCGATGCAGTACTTCGTACCGGCACCGGTGCATCTGTATGGGTGCAAACCGGCAATCGCTCATTCAAAACCAGAATGGTTGAAATTGGCATGGAAGATGGAGATAGGGTTCAGATAAAATCGGGCCTTCAACCGGGGGATGTTATCGTTATCAGCGGCGCTTATTTATTAAACAGCGAGTATATTTTTAAGAAAGGCGCTAACCCCATGGCCGGGATGAAGATGTAAAACTGTAAATAAGGAAATAGATTTGTCCGTTCGTTTCAATGGGAGTGTAAAATAAACTATATCAGTTAATAATTTTGAGGTATAATACTGAAAAATAGTTGGTAAAATCGTCTGTAATTCAATACAGAGTTGAATTATGAGGAAGTTTGGTGAAAACACTTTCACCAAACTTTTTTTGTTTATGAAAAAGCTAAAAAAAACGTTACTGGAGTTGTCAATCTTTGTCGGTAATAGATAGGGTGGGGTAAACAACAGAATAAACAACGATTTAAGTGCAAAAACTGCGGCACTCTATTTAGCAATAATGACAAGTTACAAACTGTTGAAAACCGTTTTATATGGTTCAAAAAATGGATATTAGAAAGGCAAACATACAAAACATTGCAAAGGGAAAGCGGCTTATCAAAAGATACTTTGCAACGCACCTTTTATCACTTTTTAGCTTAAGCTCCTTTAACCCCAATAATTCACCACGACAATGTATATTTAGGGGTAAATGCTACTTATTTTAAACGCTTTTGTGTGGTGTGTTATCAAGATGATTTATTGAGTTATACCCAGTTATTTCGCTTCTCTGATGCAGAGCGATATGAAGAGATTAAAGAAGATTTAAGCAACCAGGGTCATTTACAATTTATGATTATAGACGGCAGGTTTAACAGCGGAGCGTTTGAAACATTTTTGCGGCAAATGATAAAGTATAGCAGGCAGAAACTATATTTTGTAACAGAAGGGCACCCAGCGTACAAAACAAAAAAACTAAATGAATGGCTCCAGGCAAATAGAAACAAGATTGAAGTATTTTTTCTTCCACCATACAATCCGGAATTGAATCCGCAGGAGTATGCCAATCAGGATGTAAAAACAAATATGATAGGTAAGAAAAGGCCAATCAATAGGGCTCAAATGCGAACCAACGTGGAAGATTTTATGTACAACAGGAAAAAAGACAAAAGGCAGGTGCAAAAGTACTTTCATGTAAGCCATGTCAGGTATGCGGCGTAGCCATTTTATAAGACTTAAATAACTAAACGATTAATAAAGGATTTTAATCTAAAAAATCACCAACTATTTTCCAGTACATTACCAATTTTGATAGAACAGAGCCTGCAGAGGAGTTCTTGCTACCGATAGTCGAGCACAATACGTTGGTTTAACAGCTACACCTGTTCACTTCATATTTTGATGATGGCTGCCGCTACCTCCATTCATATTTTGACGATGACCGCCTGACTGCATTTTTTGCCCCTGCATGTTCATTCCATGATTCCCCTGCATTTGTCTTTGCATCATTCCTTGGGATCTGTATTTCCTTCCATTCATATCCATACATTGCCCATCACGCAGATGTAACTGTTTGCCGTTCTTTAAATGGTAAGAGCCATCGGGCTTAATGATCGTGCCGTTTTTCAATGTCATATCATTTTGCATCTGCATTTCCTTTCCATCCATGTTATGCAATATTTTTCCATCCTTCATTACTAAATGTTCGTTCTTCATTACAGCATTTTGATGTTTTTTTTGTTCTACTTGTTGGCTTTGCGCAACAATAGTACCTGTTAGTATTATTAGCGACATTGATACTAAAAGCATTTTTTTCATGATTGTGTGTTTTAATGTTAAAAAATATTTATCCTGTTATTATTTTATTTACTGTTATTTCAAAATATATAATTGTTTAACGGCTTATCAAAAAAACCAACATCCCTGCCATCATTATTCCCATTCCTATTCCCATTGAAGACATTTTGTGCTTCTTTTCTTTTAAAGTGAGTTTAGAAAATTGGGCAGAATCATTGGTTATTTTATTATTCTCCATATTTTCTCCCGACTTGTCGGGACTCATATTACTCACATTACTCATGCCCTTCATCATCGGGCACATCATTTTCATCTTGTGCTTTTTATGTTTTTTTTCTGATGCTTCAGATTTTTTTACTAATTCCATTCCGCATTTCGGGCAGGTGCCGGGTTGCTTGGATTGTATTTCGGGATGCATGGTGCAGGTGTAAATAACAGTACCTGGTTGGGTGGTATCGACCACACTTTTATTTTGCCCTATTACAGGTACGCCCGCAAATATAAAAACCGTTAATGCCAGCATCATTAAAATCATTTTTTTTGTTTTCATTGCCATAAAGTTTAATTGTTATTATACCATTTGTTAAATACGATGAACATATATTTGGGGGTTTATTAAAATTTATAACTTACCCCCAGAGACCAGAAAAAATTATTGGAAAGATCCTCTTTATAAATATTTGGACCATTGGCAATTGTTGCAGCATTAACTGGTATAGCATAAACAGGGTAAAAGGAAAAACGGAATTTATTAAGTGTATAACTAATCAGTACACTCAGTTCATAATCTAGCATGTAAAAAGAAACTGCTTCGCCCATACCTCCTCCCATTGGAGAAGAGCCTCCGCCGCCAATCATGTGCCGCCCAAAGCGGAGGTTATTGTTATAATTACTATAATAGTTTTGTGTACCGGCATTCAGGTAAACGGTAGGAGTAATTGCGAGGTTATCGTTGGCTGCGTAAAAGGTATGGCTTACAGCAGCGCCCAAAATGAAATCAGTAGTGTTACTAAAATAGGCACTGCCATCAATATATACATCCACTATATCAAAATCATAGTCGGCATAAGCGCTCACATAGCCAGACAATTCCGACTTTACAGTATAACTTTTGTTGTTAAAAAAATATTTGCTTCCGGAGATACCAGCATTGAAATTTTTTAAATAGAAATCATAGCCGGTTGTCAGTGTAAATAAATCAAACCTGTTTTCCCCGGTAGCTGCCAGGTAAGAAGCTCCGCCATTAATGAATAAACCTGATTTATGATAATACCCTGCAAATGCAGATAAGTAAGGAGCCGCTAAAAAACTCTTGCGCCCTAAAAAAACAATATTATTGTTATAATTGGTACTGACCAAGCCATAAGACTTTTTCTCATCTGAACTTTCCTTTTCGGTAGAATCTGCGTTGAATTTTTCCTGCGCAATCGATTTTATTGGTGTAATAAAAAGTACCAATAAAAAGGAGGCAAAAAGTAGTATATTTTTCATTTTATTTTTATTCATACATCCCGATATATTTCGATCATGTCTTTATTCTGCTTAAATCTATTTTGTTTTTTGCCTCCATTGTTTTTTCAACGGAAAAAATATATTAAATATCCTAATCGCCTGTCTGTAGAAATTCCAGGATTTTTTTTGATTCAGTTTCAGTTAGCATTGCCCGCTGCCGCATGTGGCTGCTAATTATGTTCCATTGAGTATTGGTAAAAGCCGAGCTGGGTGGCGAGTTGTGGCACCTCATGCAATTTTGTGCCCAAAGCTGACTGCCGCTTTTGTCAGTTACTTTAGATGATATACAGCTGGCAAACACTAAACCCATAGTGATGATAATTGCAAATACAATTATTAATATATTACGTTTCATAATTTTTATTTTTATAAAATGAATTAAAATCCAACTGCAATCTGGATGAAAATTGCATTGTTATTTTTCTCCGACTGGAAAGCTGCTTTGAATGCAGTACGCCAGTTAAACCAATAATTAATTCCATAGGTATATTGCCTGATTTCCTGAAGGTCTTTAGCACCTGCAGGAGGATTGAAACCGGCATACCGGAATACTAACTCCGTTTTTTTCAAAAATTTGCTTTGAGACATAGTAGGCCGGTAAGCCGCCTGCGAAAAAAAAGAGGTACGCTTATTATCAAATGTGTACCAGGTTGATCCTGTAGGGTCGCCTGGATCTACATAACTGGCATTATCAATATTTGCCTTATTCCATTGCGCTTTAATATCGAGTGTACCTTTAATGATGTCTATCGGATTGATATAAGAAAAGTCTGCCGCATACATAGCAGCTTTAACAGACTTATAATTGTAACTGGTATCCCCTACATTTCCATATCGGTAAGAAAACCCGATTTCAAGGGAAGAATTTTCTATGGGCAATAGACCCACACGACCGCCATACGACAATTTTTTACTTTGTACATCTACATTGCCATAACTAAGTGTGCCTTGTTTAGAGGGTATTGCGGGATCAGTTATTAATGCAGCATTATTACTTACAAAAAAACTATAATTAATTTTCGATGCTCCTATTTGAGCCCCTCCCCGAAAATCAAAACCAACTTCAGATACAGGGCCAAAAGCCAGTTCATCTTCACCGTTGGCTAATGGTACCGTTGGTAGTTTATTAATCCAGGAAGGATGCAGCCTGTCCTGAAAAATACCAAAAGGCGCTAAAAACTTTCCGGCCCTGATGGTTAAATATTTATTCACAAAGAAAGAAGCATCTGCATAGCCCAACTCTATATTTGTGGCATTACCCATAATGGCTGTTTCCATTTCAACCTCCACTAAAATCCTTTCATGCGGTTTCCATAATAATATTGGGGTAAACCCAACATCTGAAAACGTTGACTGATTATTTGAAAACTTACCGGTAAAAGTTGTAAATCCTGATATTAAAAACTTACTGGCTTTTGCAACTTGTGTCTGTGTACTATTTTTTATCAGGCTGTCAATTAACTCCTGGTTATACTGTTGTGCATAAATTTGGGGACTGTTTATCAATCCGCCAATTGCAAACAGGATGATTATTAATTTAGGTTTCATATCGCTATTTTTTTGTTATTAAACTGATTATTTACTGAATGTTCGGATATAATTCAATACTTGCCAGCGTTGTTCATCCGTAAGGGATTTTTTGGTTGATGGCATTGGCTTTCTCCCTTCTTTAATTTTCCAGAAAAGCTCCCCATCTGTCTGATTCTTTACTTTCAGAGTATTGAAACTTTCGGGAGATTTATCAAGTGTAGCGCTGTTCGGTCCATTACCCAATCCCTTTTTGCCATGGCATTCTAAGCATTCTTTTATGTAAATAGCCTTTCCGGCAGCAATAGATGCGTCATTTGCCGGAATGGGGTTCTTTATATTTTTTGCAGATTCCGGCGCCTTCCATTCACTTTGTTGTGGGATGAAAGAAGCTAAAACTAGGCAGACAGCAAAAAAGATGACGCTTATACTTATAAAAGCAGATTTTGTTAGTGGCTTGTATTTTAAAATGTTTTTCATGTTTCTTGTTTTAATTTGTTAAATAATTAAGTTGTACTATTCTTTGGTTGCTCTTATGCTGATGCTTTCTTTTCAATTTTAGTTATCTGATAAATTACAAATCCGTAGGTAAACCAAATGCCACCGAAAATGATGCTGAAAGAGATAATTAAAATGATAGGAGCTCTTGGTTCCCATAGTGCACGGGGAAAGGGATTTTTTTCAACAACCAATGGTTCCCCCCATTTTGAAATAGAAGTGGCTTCCACATTTCCATATACTTCATTGTCTATTATTCTTGCCACCAGAACTACATTTCCTTTTTCATCTCCTTTTATTTCTTTGGGAAAATTAAAAGTTGCCATACCCCTGTCATCTGTTGTTACGTTTGCTTCATCACTTAATGGCATTATGCCGAACAACCGTTGAATGCCAAAGTTTACTTCTACATTTGGTATCGGTTTTTCTTTCCCGTTAGCCAGTATCTCTGTTGCAAGAACGGATATCAATTTGGATGAATCCTCTTCAGATAAACTAAGAACCAGCCTGGCATCTTTCACAGAAGCCTGCGCTTCGGCATCTTCATATCCTTTATCATTTTCAATGCGTGCGATAATAGTAACACCTGAAGTATCTGTGGAAATTTCTTTTGGAAAATTGATGCTTGCTTTACCTCCTTCACTGGTTAAAGCTTCCCCTAAAAATGATTTTCCGGCTAATGCGGATGTATAAAAATTGATTTTGACACCCCGCACAAAAACCAGCTTCCCACTATCATTTTTCGTAGATACATTGGCAACAATTGTCCTGTCTCCATCGGCATTTTTATAAAAAGATAGCTCAACCGTGGCTGTCTTTTTTTTATCAAGTTGCTGCTGGTCTCTGGTATATGAAGTATTCCAAATCAAAACAGCAGCTAAAATGAACGTGGCAGATTTAAATACAATTTGATTTTTTAAAGTAAGTTTCATTTTTCTTTATTTTTTTAGTCGGTTATGATGTAGCTACCTGTACGTTTTCTTTCTCATTTTTAATAGCGTTATCAACCTGTTCATACTTTTCTTCAATCTCTCTCCCTTCTTTCACTTCCCAAATGGAAACGATGGGGAAAATTTTAGCAAACAGTGTTATCACCAGGAATATACCTGCTAATGCCCCAAAGGTGATAGACCATTCAACCCAGTTAGGAAAATATTGTGACCATTCTATCGGCACTTTCTGGATGGGTAAGTAAGGATGTAAAAGGGTTGGTATGACGATGATGTATCTTTTTACCCAGGCTCCAATCACGATAATGATACAGACAATGCTTGCCATAACGGGTGTTCGCCCTTTAGGGAAGGCAAGGATTATGGCGGGTACTAATACGGTACCCAATTGGAGTATCCAGAAAACGGAAGAATAACTACCACTAAATAGGTCGTGCAATAAAAATCCTTCTGAGCTTGCCATCTTATAAGCGGGTACTGCATACTCGTTCAAATTAAAGTAGGCATAGATAAGGGTTAGGGCCAGCACTATTTGCCCCATGTAGTTAAACTGCTTTTTGGTGATATATTTTTCCAAATGATACATCCTGCGGAAGGCCGCCATAATAAGCACTACAGCTGCTGAACCGGAATAAAGGGCTCCTGCTACAAAGTAAGGTCCGAAAACGGTGCTGTTCCATCCGGGGCGAAGCGTCATGGCAAATATGTATCCAACTACCGTATGCACGGAAACAGCAATGGGAATAATAATGATGGTCATTACATGCATTCCTTTTTCCAGCCGTTTCCAATTGCCGGGTGTGTCTTGCCATCCTAAGGATAGTTTTCTGTAAATCCATTTTCTTAAGCGGGTAGCATTACCAGACAAGCGGTCGCGGCAAAGAGCAATATCCGGTATCATAGGTAAATACAAAAACAATGAGCTGCCAACAAAGTAAGTTCCGATACAAATAATATCCCATAAGAGAGGGGATTGCAATCTGCCAAAAATTACTAAATTGGGTATCCGGTCAGGACGTCCCATATCAATAATAGGCATGATGCCGCCAAAAAGTAACGACACCCATGTAAGCAGCTCTGCCGAACGGGTTATGGGTCTTCTCCATTCTTTATTGGTGATCCTGAGTATAGCAGATACTAATGTACCGGAGTGGCTTATTCCAATGAAGAATACAAAAGTGGAAATGTAGAGGCCCCACGATACATAATTTCGCATGGCAGTGGTTCCCAAACCAAAATATATTTGCCGGATGTAAATTGCTGCTCCCCATACTACGATGATAAGCAGAAATCCAATCCACAAACGATTGAGTGGGCTGTACTTTCCTATTGGTTTTAAAAAGTCATTTTCAATACTCTCTACATTATTATTATTTGTAACAGTAGTATGTTCATTTTTCTTTTCCATATAATTTTTTTTACATGTTCATTGACTCATGATTGTGATTTTTCTTTTCGCCTTCTTTTTCATTATTCATGTCTGGTTTCGGGTACTTCCTGTTTTTTGGGGGCAGATAATAGACCCTGGGTTTTGTTCCTAATTCTTCTAAATACCTGTATGCAGCATTATCTTCCAGTAATTTGCTTAACTGTACAGTTACACCTACACTATTTGTAACAGCATTTTCGTTTTCATCCCCCATGTAAATAGCGCCCATAGGGCAGCCTGTTACACAAGCGGGCAATTTGCCTTCTCTCATTACATGAGGGCAAAAATCACATTTCTCTACAGTACCAACTTTACGTGGAAAACTTTGTTCAGGAGAGTATGGTATCATTTTTTCAGCTGCCGATTCTTCGGGTCTGTCCCAATTAAAAAAGCGGGTAGAATAAGGGCAGGCCACCATGCAAAACCGGCACCCGATACATCTTTCATTATCAATGAGCACAATGCCATCCTGGCGCTTAAATGTTGCATCAACCGGACAAACCTTGGTACAGGGAGGATTATCACAATGAAAGCATGGTTTTGGGAAATAATAAGGCGCTAATTTTTCATTATCCTGCATCGTGAACACTTTTATCCATTCCCGGTCAGGTGGGGTAAAGTGCATTTTCTGACAGGCTTTGGTACATTCACCACAGCCATCGCATTTAGCCAGGTCAATCACCATCACAAATTTCTTTCCGGGAATTCCTTTTCTCGCTTCAGTATTGCTCACAGGAGGGGCATTGTGTTCATGTTGTAAATGTGTGCTGTTTACCTCTACTAACTTTCCATCCGGCGTAAGCACTTTCACTTTTTCTCCTTGTGTCTCTCCTTTGTCATTACAGGAAACAAAAGAGTTGATTACCGAACTCCCAATAACACCGGCTGTTATAGTTGCCACTGAAGACTTTAAAAACTTTCTACGCTCATTGTCAGGTGTATTTTTTTGCATAAATCAATGATTTAAGAATTTATAGTAAGATTATCAAAATTGGTTTTAGCGCTTCTTCGCTTTTGTTTGTTATCAAATCCGGTTTGTTCAAAATATTGCGCAGCAGCTTTTTTCCCTGTATTTTTTTCGAAACGGGTTGCAGTTTATATTCATCCGGGGATATCCCTGTTTCTTTTCTAAACAGGGTTCTGAATGTTTGCTGCGAACACGGTAACCCAAATGCAAAGCAATATCTGCAAGGCATAGCTCTCTTTGTACAATGAGTTCTTTGGCCTTCTCTGTTTTTAAGCGGGTATAATATTTTTCAATAGTTACCCCTGTAACATCAGAAAAAATTTTGCTTAAATAATTATAATTGCAGTGCATCAATTCAGGCAGGTAAGCAGGAAGCCTGGGGTGCTTTCTTTCTTTTGCAACAGCCATATTGAGACATTTGCATAAATGCGAATGTATTTTCACTACAAGTTTATCTTCCTCTTTATCAGCAATATCAAATCCATATTGATTAAACGCTACCCTGATTGCAGATAAATCATCCTGACTTAAATGCTTAGCAATTACCGCCTCACCTAAAGTCACTGAAAGCGTTTTATACCCCACCTTTTTTAAAAGGTTCCTAACTGTATCAATGCATCGGTTACAACACATATATTTAATATAAGAATGAATGGTTTCCATAATCTCTTTCTACTAATTACTCCATGATACTTTTATATATCCGGTTTAGCTTGTACATTTTGTGAAAATCATCATAGCGTATGAGATCTGGATCTGATTTGAAGTTTTCATCCAGCATATCGTGAAAAGCATGATTGTTTGGAAATGTTTTTTTTAGATTTATAATAGTTAAAGGTTGCGGAAGAGAAAATGCCCCTACACTAAAAAAATACGTCGGCGCATATTTTGCAGCTGCTTTAGGCGGATATGAAGGAGGCTGGTAAACATACATAAGTAAGTATTCGCCTGGGTTTAGTATTTTATATTGTTTATTATTTATAAACCTGAATTCTTCACCGTTTGTATTCCTGTAGCCATACGTATCACTTTTTAGCAGCATGTATGTATTGCCTTTGTGCTTAATGACTATTATCTTATCGTTGAACAAAATATCGTCTTTTATTTTATGCTTTTCATTTTTATAATTAATTGCATACGATAATTTTCTTTCCTGAAAATCCTGGGCAGTTTTATAAATTCCACTGCTGTCTTTTTGTGCAACAGCATTTCGGGTAATAGCCAGCAGGCTGATTACCAACATCAGGATAAGATGCTTTTTTTTCATTTCTTTTGATTGTAAGTATGGAGAAATAATTATTGATCTTTTTTTCCACCTTTCGAAAATGCCCTTTTTGGCATAAGGAAGGGATGATAATACCGTTGATAAATAACTGTTTTTTATATAAGAAAGCAGTAATTGAGGAATACTACGATTCCTCTCAACATCTCAATAGTATCGTGAAATGATAGATGTTTGAAGGAATCATATTCTAAAAGTCCTATTGAGGAGAAATATAGGAGGTTGGGAACAACTTCGGTCAATTTTATTGATAGCAATACCGAAATTTAAACCATCATTAAGAGGAATAAAACAATTATTAGAGCATGTCTCAAAAGTATGTTTTTTGT
>JABAOF010005036.1_pt1 | contig 58300 bp, 58 predicted proteins | sample 7062171 | NCBI WGS metagenome assembly JABAOF01 (sample SAMN14538628, study PRJNA623070) | marine sediment metagenome | biome: marine biome [ENVO:00000428]; feature: marine pelagic biome [ENVO:01000023]; material: deep marine sediment [ENVO:00002113] | place: India: Gulf of Khambhat ... | reverse complement strand
CAGCGCCATATCCTACTAGGCCACGGGCCCCTTTGTCATGTAACTCTTGTAGGGTAGAAGTGTGGCTTTTAAAGGCTTCTCCTAAAAAAAGATTATACTGTAAGAACCCACGTTAGGTTAGGTTCCAGCGAGGATTTTGCGCCATTCATCAATGTCGTGAAGTAGACTTTCACGATGTTTTGCACTGAGATCTTGATTTATTTTATATGTTTATGTTTCAAGAGTTCGAATCCAACGTGCCCAAGGACCCATTAACCGAGGATCATGGCCAACCAGCCGATGAGATAATTCGCGGCGTTTACGCAATGCTATTAGAATATCTACTGCGCGAGTCAAGTTTTCAATCTCACGTTTCATTGCATCTACCTCGTCTAATGCGGGGTTTGTGCCATATTGTTCGGAGTTTTCTGATAGGCGATCTAGAATAGATTCAACTTCACTGGGTTGAAGCATTGCTGCTCGAAGAGCTTCATCAGCAATCATAAGTGCCTTTTCAAGAATTGATGTGAGAACTATCAAGTTGTTTTGAGCAATTACATTTGGTGGGTGTTCTAGGGTTTTATTGCAATCTTGAAGAAGCTTATCGATGGCTTTCCGATGAACACGGATTTCTTTTTCATACGACATGAACTTCAACCATTTAGGAGGGAAATCGTAGATTCCTTGGCGTCTAAGAGGAATAATGAGAGAAGTCGTTATAACATTTTCTCGTGGTAATCGCTGTTTATTAGGGGATTAAGTGAAATTAAGATTGAAAAATTAAATCGTTTCAAGAGGAACCTGATTTAATATTTCAAATTCTCCCACTTTTTGATAAACGATTGTATCACTAAGGCGAACACTTCCAACGGCGGGTACATTGAGACCAGTTTCGATTGTAAAAATCATACCTGGAAGAATCGGAGTTTCTTGTGTTGGTGAGATGTAAGGTGGTTCTATGGGTTGCAATCCGATTCCGCTTCCCAATTGAGATTCTAGATGTGGAAGATAGCCCCGATCATCAGCAATATGACGGATGCATAATGCAATATCACGGACAAGTGTGTCAGGATTAAGTATATCTTGAGCGGTTTTTACAGCATCCCGAGCACATTCAAAAACTGCTTGTTGTTTCTTCTTGGGTTTTCCTGTTAACACGGAGCGAGTAATATTTGAACAGTAATCATCACTTACTGCAGAAATGGAAATCACTACAAACTCATCGGACCCAATCTCTCGACGGCTTGCAGGAACATAAGAACAGCTGGCGCGGGGTCCTGATGCTATTACGGTGGGATATCCCGTGTGTGTGGCTCCTGCTTTGCGAAGAGTCTTTTCCACTTCGGCGGCCACTTCGATTTCGGAAATACCCGGACGAATAAACTCAATGGCAGCACGTAATCCGTGTTCAGCAATTTGAAAAGCAGTTTTAGTTTTTTCTATTTCAGCTTCATCCTTAATCATTCGTAATTCAGCCATTGCAGTGGAAATATTACGGAATCCAGCATCCGGCAAAATACGTTTAATTTCTTCAAATCGCCGGGCTGAGACAAAGTTTAATTCGACTCCAATATCAACGGAACGCAGATTATTTTGTTCAATGACTGTTTGAATTGATTCTAAAAGAGTTGACTGGACATCATTAGCCGCTTCAGGTTGATAAGGTTGGACATTGCGAAGCCAAGATTCCGCTTTCGCAAATTCACATTCTCCCTGAGGTACAATAAGAATTGGATCCGCATCTCGAATCAGAACCGCTACTGAACTCCCAAGTATTTCCGCGGGCTTGTATCCCGTGAGATACCGAATATTGAAAGGGTCAAAAAGGATAATACCATTGATTTCTTCACGGGTCATAATCCGCAGAGCCCGATCCAAACGCATACAAGAAAACACCGCAGTACAATCCTGTAGAGTAGGATTAAATTTCTATCCCTTTGTTCCCATTTTGGTCTAACCCACCCCATTCGTTTATATATAAGTCAAAGAACTCATCGAAAGATAGTTTCAGGGCCCTTGGCCTAGTATGGATAGGGCGANNATCCCGCGTTCAAATCGCGGAGGGCCCGCCCCTTTGATTTCTGAGTGTTTGATTGACTATAGCGTAACTAAAATGCATAAAAGGGCGCTCCAGCTAGACTCGCGTAATATAAGGGGGTAAGAATACGTGCAAATGGAATCCCAGTGTATCAGTTGCTTAATTTCACGAGCGTACCAAGAAGTCCAATTGGCATCCACAGATTTGAAAGTCCAATTCGAGGCAATGACAGAGGTTGTTGAAATTCTGAACTCGGTGCTTATCAAAGGTGGTCGATTAGAAAGAATTCCAGCACATGTGGGAACACGTCGTGACCACGCTATCCAACGTATTACTGGTTGTCCAGACCCTTATAATCAGTTGAAACAAAGATCAAACGAAGCCGCTTTGGATTTAATCCAGCCATTGGAAGATTTTGTGAAAAAGTCGACTGACCCACAACAGTGTTTTCGCCGAGGGTGTATTGTGGCGTCTCTTGGAAATGTCATTGAGTATGGGGTTGCGGGTCATGAAATCCCGTGGGACAACTTACCATTACTAGTCTCCCAAGCTGAAAGTGAGCTAGCCATTGACCAAATATCAAACCTGTATAAATTGGCTCGAAAAGCAAAACGCACGCTATATTTAACAGATAACGCAGGAGAAGTGGTATTTGATCGGTTGTTAATTGAGGCTCTACATAATTTAGGATCGCATGTAATTGTGGCGGTGAAAGGAGACCCTATTTTGAATGATGCGATGCTTGAAGATGCAAAAGTAGCAGGTTTATCAGAAAGCGCAGAGATAATTACAACCGGTGGGGGCGCGGTGGGNNCCCCAATGGTGTTCAGACGATTTTCTTAATCAGTTTAATGAGGTCGATTTAGTAATTGCGAAGGGAATGGGACACCATGAGACTCTGCCCGAATTTTCAATACCTACACCTACTGCGCATCTGCTTCGAACAAAGTGCCAGCCAATTGCACGGTCTCTAAATGTAGCCAAAAATCAAAATGTAGTGAATGTTATAATTAATCATCAAGGACCATTAGGATTGCTCCGAAAGAAGAATGTAAAATAATGGCTATTCTGTTTCAGTACTGATATAGTAGTATTCACCGCGTTGTTTTTGTTCACGATCTAATCGGCTGTCTTCTTTGTTAACTCTTGGTCGCCCTGTTGCATAATCGCGACGAAATGTTACACCCATATCTTTAAGAAAAGTATTCATTCCTAATCTAAGGTCAACCGGCGCTTGACAAAACCCAGATTTGCCAGGTTGCCCAGTGAAGACTGAAATTGTATCAGCAAAAGCGGATAATGCTACCATATCATGTTCAACAACAAAGGCGGCTTTCCCTTTATCATGGACAATAGACCGAATCACCTTTGCTGCTGCTAGCCGTTGTTCAATATCTAAGAATGCAGAAGGTTCATCAATCAGGAAGAGGTCAGCAGGTCGAGCAAGGCAAGCAGCAATTGCAACCCGTTGAAGTTCGCCACCACTTAGCTCATTGATCTTCCGATCTTCTAATTTATCTAGTGATAATGGACGTGTAATATCCGATCTGAAAATGCTGGTCAACACTGAAGCGCCTCCCACTTCTTGGAGTGCCTCGATAACAGTGTTTTCACTTTCAGCACTTAGGTATTGGGGTTTGTAACTGACCTTGATATCTGTTTCAGGAATTGAACCCTCATCAGGTACCAAATCTTGGGCTAGTAGACGAACAAAGGTAGTCTTTCCAATACCATTAGGCCCAAGCACCCCGATAACTTCACCCTGATGAATCGTCCCAGGCATTATTTGAAGATTAAAATCCTCGAACCGTTTCACCATGGCATCATATTCGAAGAGCAGTTCGACACTAGCCCAGAAATCTTCGGTGGGAGGACGAGTATCAAATCGAATTTCTTCATTTCGAAAGCGTACGTTGCTGTCAGGTAAAAAGCCGTTAAGGTAGATATTGATTCCTTCTCGGACTCCATGTGGATTTGAAACAATTCCATAGACTCCTGGTTCACCGTAGAATATGCATACGTAATCGGAGATATAATCTGCGACCGCCAAATCGTGGACAACGCTGATAACCATTTTTCCTTCTAATGCTAGTGAACGAATAGCACGAGCGGTACGAACTCGTTGATAAACGTCAAGATAGGAAGTGGGTTCGTCTATTAGATACACATCTGCGTCTCGAGCCATGACGGCAGCAATTGCTACCCGTTGTAATTCACCTCCACTAAGAACAGATACATCTCGGTGAAGCACATTATCAAGTTCTAGCTGTTCTGTGAGAGGGCCGAGAATTCCTCGTTCGTCAGTGGATTCAAGGAGTGACTGAACAGAGCCTTTGTAAGCTTCAGGAATAGTAGTTACAATTTGGGGTTTGTAAGCAACGGTAAGGTCACCTTTTGAGGCTTTTTCAAAATAGGGTTGCAACCCTGATCCCCGATAATGAAGAATGATTTCAGACCAGACGGGGGGTTCTTCGAAGTTTCCTAAATTTGGTTGTAATTGAAGCGCAAGAATTTGTAATGCCGTTGATTTCCCTGTTCCATTTGCTCCGACAAGCCCTGTGACAGCACCAGGCGTAGGGATGGGTAATCGGAATAATTTGAAGCTATTGGGTCCGTACCGATGAGAGGTATCAGTTTCTAGTTCATCAGCGAGATTGATGATACGCAGTGCCCCGAATGGGCATTTTCGCGTACAGATTCCACAACCAGTACATAAGATTTCAACAATGCGTGGTTGAGCGTCTTTTTTTTCTTCAAAAATGACAACTTCGTCGCCCATTCGTTGAGGAGGGCAGAATCGTTGGCATTCTTTTGTACACTTGGAGGGGTTGCAGGCTCGTGGATCTAATATAGCGACACGCATTGAGGGAACTCCGTCATCTTCGACTACAATGCTGGTTTTTAGTTTTGTGGGCATGCTACTAGAGTAGCATTAAATTACTATAATTGAAGCCATTCAGCTCGTTGCTGAAGAAACTTAAGAGCTTTTGCGGCTCGCTGTGGCGTAGCAAAGTTGGGGATTCCGGCTTCAGTCAGAATTGGAATCCCTGGTTCCACAATATCCTCAGCTAGCCAACAGGTAATCAAAGGTTTCTGCGGGTTGCATAGTTGTGCTTGTGCGATACTCTCCGATATTGTTTTAATGTCAGAAAAGGGTGTAGGAACACACAAAACAAGCACCATGTCTACATCTTCATTTTTGAGAAGAGTTTCTGTGACTAGTTGATAAGTAGTCGGAGAGCCTTCTGGTCCTAAGTCAACAGGATTTGCCATTGAGCAAAATGGTGGTAGGAATGATTTAAACTCTTGAACTAGCGAAACCGGGAAAGGATTAACATCAAGACCATTTTGAGCACAGGCATCAACCGCAAGAACTCCGGGACCCCCACTGTTTGTAATGATTCCAACTCGTTTTCCACGAGGCAGTTTCTGATTCAATAATATTAGACACCCATCAATGAACTCGTCAAGAGTGGAAGCTTGAAGAACCCCCGCCTGCCGAAAAGCTCCTTCATATACTGCCTTTACCCCTGCCATAGCCCCCGTATGTGATTGAATCGCCTGTGTGGCTACTTGAGTTTCTCCAGGCTTGAGAACAATAACAGGTTTATGAGGTGTTATGGTGCGTGCTTCAGTTAGAAACTGACGAGCATTTCTGATCCCTTCGAGATAACAGCCAATTAATTTCGTAGGTTTGTGTCCACCCAGAAAGGAGAGTATTTCTTCTGACCCAACATCTGTTGCATTTCCGTAGCTGACAAACATACTTAACCCAATTCCAACATTGCGTGCCATAGCAAAAATTACCGCACACATGGCGCCACTTTGTGAAAGAAAAGCTAGGTTTCCAGGTTGAAGTCGATTTTCAATACTTGCATAAATTCCCTCCGTTGTTGATGCAAACCCAGCGCAATTCGGCCCCAACATTCTCATACCATATTTAGTTACACGTTTTTGTAGTTCCTGTTCTCCGGGTATGTCACCTAATTCACTAAACCCAGAACTCATTACTATAACAGAATTGACCCCTTTGCGCCCACAGGCGTCTATGGCATCTAGTACCCGATCCTTTCGTAAAACAATAATTACCATGTCAATATCATTTGGTACTGCTTCAATTGAAGGATAAACAGGGATATCAAAAAGGACTTTGAGTCGTCGATTTATTGGATAAATCGGACGATTATATTTTCCAAGTATCAGGCTTCGGACAACCTCGTAGCCAATACGGTCGGGTTTATCCGTAGCTCCAAGCACTGCGATGGACTGGGGTCGAAACAATGAATTTAGGGATGTATGGGACATACAACACACCACTGGGTTGAAATTGGATGGCTACCCTATGGCAGGCAGCCTTTGGAGTGCAATAACCCAGAGTGTTTTAAGACTTGCTGGCGAGGCAGTGAAAATAATTGTGTAGAGGCCATGAATTTGTGTTAGGTGAATTGGATGATTTTAGCGATTTCCCTTTGTCGCGAGCGAAGCGTGACCTCGGTTATGCCTAAGGTAGTAGCAACAGCTTGTTGTGATCGGGTTTCATCAAGTTGTTTAGCGGCTAAATAGATTGCAGCAGCAACATAGCCTTTAGGATCTTTCCCAGAGAGCTGAAGTTTTTGTGCGGTGATGCCAAGAATTTCAATAGCCCTTTGTTCAACGGGTGCTGATAAGCCTAAAGCATTAGCAAAGCGTGGTACAATTGAAGCTAGATTTTGCTGCTTGGGCTTTAGGTTAAGCGTTTTAACCAATAGAACGTAGCACCGTTTGATTACTCGATCTTCTTCAGCTGAAGTTTTTAAAATACTATCTAAAGTTAATGGAAAACCACAAGTTTTCGCAGCTGCAAATACGCAAGCAGCAACCATGGCTTTAATACTATGCCCTCGGAGTAGGTCATGTTTGTACGCTTTCCGATAGTAAATTGCTGCTGTTTCACGAATATGCCCGGGGATACTCAACTTTTCAGCCATACGCCGAATTTCAGTAAATGCAATAGTGAAGTTTCGTCGACGCCAAGTTGATCGTGAGTTCCAGCGCATAATCCGTTCAAGGCGACCAGCATGTTCAACAGAAATGCCATTTCCGTTCAATCGGGTGGACACCTTTGTTGATAAACCAAAATCAGGGAGCATTTGAGAAAGAGGTAATCCGTTGGTACTCCGTTGCGCCTTTTCCTCAGGTGTGAAAGCTCGAACTCCAGCACGGTGATCAATCATGGCTTCGGATAGAACCATACCGCAGCCGGTACAGATGAGTTCACCCCGTTGAGGATCATGCACAATATCCTGTGACCCACAATCTTGACAGCGGGTAGCATCAGAATGTTTTGTGGTGACTGCTTCATTATTCGAATATTCTACAGTCAAGAAGCCTTTAACCTCACACACTAAGAGGCGTCAGCGTCTTTTTTTAACTCCGCAATAATAGCACTAAAAACATCAACTTATGCTTATAAACACGGATATTTTTAGGAAGTCAGCCAGCTTCTTTGATAAGTGTAGCAAGAGCTTGATGGCGGAGACCAGGGAAGTAGTTGTGATGTTTAGAAATCTGAACAGTCACTGTAGGGATGTGTTTATTCTGTCGGGTGGTTCGAACAATTTTATCTACTTCAGTTAGGTTTTCCCCAACGAGAAGGCTAATCATAATAGGAGCTTCAACAGAAATGTAAGTTTCCCACAGTGAGAGGGGAAAGGTCTCCTCCAGCCAAGAGGCTATTGCCTTATGATCTGCTGCCCGTTCATCCCATGAAATCCGCATTAAAAAAGGAATATTTTCTGCGACGCCAAGTTCGACGAAGGCAGAAAACCTCACGGCTTGGCCATCAATAATTTCATTGATTAGTTTTCGGACGCGCCGGGCAGTTAGCCCTGATTGATCGGCGATGTCAACAATGGATTTTCGAGGATTATCCATTAGTGTTTTCAGGATGCGAAGGTGGAGTTTTGAGAACTTCATTGTAGAGCTTGGTAAACTCAACAGCTGGTGTGTTTCAATGTTGTAAACACAATCGAAGCTTCGAAGAAATGCACCGAGATCCCAGAGATCTTGCGAATCACGAAATTCAGCAATGAGGGCATAATGTCCGCCCGTGTAAGATGCTGCGGCGATTACTTTGTTATTTTCTCCCAGCGTATTTACAAATTCTGCTTCATCTTGTGAGCCATCAGTTGATAGCATCCCAAAAAGGAGGTCTGTGCCAATCATATTTGGGGATAGTTTGATTGTGTAACCTGTGATAATACCTGTATCTTCAAGTTTTCGGACTCGTTTTTTAATAGCGCTAGAAGAAATGCCATATTTGATTGCAAGTTCTCGATAAGTGATTCGGCAGTTAGAAACCAAATCCTTGAGAAGGCTAATATCTATTTCATCCAAGGATTACCACCTTGACTCGCTATTACTGAGTTGGAACTCGACCAACCTTCCATTTGGTGTGAGGTAACATATTGGTGGTGTCAATTAGTCGATCTTCAATTCTTGCTAGTGTTGATTTAGCCTTTTTAAATTCAGCATGGGATGCAAGGAGAATAACACAATCTGCGCTCAGTGCTTTATCAAATGTAGCGGGAATGAATCCAAACTCAGAAAGTTCCTGGTTTGAAAAATATGGATCATGGGCTAGTATGGCTTTAGGATTGTACCCCCGAAGTTGTTCAAGAATTTGAAGGCTTGCAGCAAATCGTGTTTCTTTAACATCAGCTCTGAATGACACACCCAGCAGGCTAATTTGAGAGCCTTTGATGGATTTCTTTTGGGCATTTAGGCACCGAATCACTAAATCAACTGTGTGAAAAGGCATGCTATCATTGATGTATCGTGCCTGACGAAGTAAAGCTGAGTTAACCCCCAACTCCTTGGCCTTATTGATTAAAAACCATGGATAGACCGGGATGCAATGCCCTCCTACGCCAGCACTAGGTCGATGAATCATACAATGTTCGCTCGTATCCTCGTTGGCTGCAGCGATGATTTCCCAGACATCAACACCCAAGGGTTCACAAAGTTTAGCTAAGAAATTCGCATATCCAATGTTGACATCACGGAAGGTTCCTTCAGCCACCTTGACAAGCTCAGCTGCAAGCAACGAGGAGGTTTGTACAACATCACCAAATATACCAAAAACACCAGCAGCGGCCTTTGTACTAGCTTCGTCAATTCCACCAACGATTTTGGGAAACTTGTAAAGATTCCGGACCACTCGGCCCACCATAAGTCGTTCAGGACTATGAGCAAGACCAAAATCCTTTCCAGCAGTTAATCCACTTGCAGCTTCCAGGATGGGTTTAATTACTTGTTCTGTGGCACCAGGAGGCATTGTAGTAGAGGTTATCACTAAGTCGCCTTTTTCTAGGCCTTTTCCTGCTGCTTCGGTAGCCCTTCGAATAATGGTATAATCTTCCTGACCTGTTGTATTAACTAAGAGCGTGACCAGAAGGATAATGACATCAGATTCTTTAGCTGCAGCAGTGCCATCAATCGTTGCACGGAACTTACCAGTCTTAACCATTTCTTTAAGGAGTTTGGGAATCTTAGGTTCTCCAATAAGTGGGGATTCACCTCGATTTATTTGATCAACAACAGCCTGATTCGTTCGAACACCGACAACCTTTGCACCTTCTTTAGCGAATGCAACAGCTACGGGGAGACCCATATTTCCGATACCGACAAGATCCATAGTCACGTCCCCATTGCGGATTGCGTGTGAAACTGCTGCAGCAGATTTTCCGTACACTTTGACCATTTAGCCAACCTCGCGCACTAAGCACTTCAAGCGCGCACTTAAGCATTATTGTTAACAAACTTTTCAAAAAAAGGAAGAAATCTAGGTGCAATAGCGCTAGAATTTTTTAAGATTTAATTTGTCAGTGAGAAACGCTAGGATCATTGAGATGATGTGATTAAGACGACGAGTCCAGAAATGATTTGCCCCTTTAATTATACGTAGATACTTATCTTCCACTTGCAACAGAGCATAGATTGTCTCTGCTTCAACGAGGTTGACTGTATCATCATCTTGACCATGAACAATATATGTTGGACAGGGGACATACCGAATAGCCTCCTTTATTAGTTCGGAATCCAAATCAGGGATACGAATTGGTGCACTGATAGTTACAAGTGCAGCAGGAGAGACATCCATTGCCGCAGCCAAACTCATACTCCCACCAAAACTGTATCCAAGAAGGGCAATACGCGAAGTATCCGTATGAGTGTGATTTCGTAGAAAGTTTACAGCCGCTATCGTATCTTGGATTTCACCAATTCCCTGCCCAAATTTTCCCTGGCTTTTCCCTACTCCACGATAATTAAATCGAAGAGTATTGAATCCCTTGGCAATAGCCGCTTTTTGGATTGCTCTTATGCGACTATCATCCATTGACCCACCATAAATTGGATGTGGGTGACAAAGTACTAATCCAGGTTGATTAGCTCGCTTGGATAATGCCAGAACCCCTTCCAAGGAAAGATGTGATGTTTCAATTGAAACAGCGTTTTCACTGCCGTTCAAGGATTCATCGTTGTACTTTGAATTGAACACGTAAATCCAAGCCTCCTGAAGTCGTAAGCGGCTATGAATTCGAGGTTGTCCTGTCCTTTTAAACCTGCGTCCTTCAATTGAAGCTCATTTAATTCAAGACCCATTTCGTAGTGAGTACGAAACTGCAGCAGATATTAAAGTTAGATGAGAAGGAACGCATAGAGGAGGTAATTTTGTGCCAAAAATATTAGGAAACTTTCATGAGCAGCTGGGTTTGAAAGTCATAGATAGTCATTCTCATTATCTTTCTTATGCGACTTTTCAGTCATGGCAGGTAAGCTCAAAAGCAATTCAACGACGTATCCGTACCCGAACAGATATGACCGAAGTTGAGGTGCCTGGTCAGAATGAGGATTTTGCCCAACGTTGGGTCAGGGAAATTGATCGATATGGAATTACAAAGATTGGCATGATGGTGGGGCCTGAATCTTGGAACGAATTCGCTGACGCTCTTAAACGATTTCCTGACAGGTTTCTTGGTTTTGCAAACATTAATCCTTGTTTACCGGATGCTGAAGAGAAGGCGCGCTATGTCATTCGTGAGCTTGGTTTCCATGGGTACAAACTCTACCCAGTACTCAATAACTTCCACACCTATGATAAGGAAGCGTACAAGATTTACCAAATTGCCGATGAGCTGAATGTTCCGGTGCTTCATCATTTTGGTGTTTCAATTGGAGCAGGCGTCAATCTTCGATATAGCAACCCACTCGATTTGCAGCCCCCGGCTCGGGATTTCCCCAATGTCAATTTTGGTATTGCCCATCTAGGTGCAGGAATGTTTCGAGAAACCCTCTTGCTCTTCTACCAGCAAGACAATATCTATGTTGACACATCGGGGTCGAACGTCTGGATGCGATACATCCCCTATCCTTCGGATTTGAAAGGTGTAATGAAACGAGCTCTCGAAGCGGGAGGACCTGATCGGATAGTTTTTGGCACAGATAGCTCGATGTTTCCTCGGGGATTCCGATACGATATCCTTGAAAACCAGCTACGCATTTTCAAGGACTTAGGACTGTCGGATGAAGATATACAAAAAATATTCATAAAAAACATATTATCGATTATAGGAAAGAAATGAGGCTACACTTCGGGATTGGTTTCAGTATTTGATTCTGAGGAATTCTCTTTTGGCTGTTGGCGTTTAAGAGGTTCTTTTGCATCGATGCTGTATATGGCTTTGACATAGAGTCCCCCCTCACATCGAGGACAAGGACCAATGTCTCGAAAAATGTGATCACCAGATTCCAGAGGTCCTTCGGTTTCAACACCACATTTTTCACAAGCGATCAGACGCCGAACTTCGGCAAATTCGAGCTTAGTCGGGGTACGGGTTCTGCGATAAACAAGGATTAAGAAAACGCCGAGAAATCCCACCCCGAGACCCCATAAAAGAAAATTGAGAGGTGGAGGTTGAAAAAATCCCCAAAATAATAGGACAATAATTAGAGCAATAAGAAGTGCCCACCAAAAACGCTGACTCATACCTCCGGCTGTCAATTCTGGGCTGGGTTCTCCAGCCGCCTGGTAATTCGACATTTTCAGGTCACCTAATTACGTTCTCAGTATTTATGTTTCAGCCTAACGATTCGGGATTTAGAATAGTTTCACATCCAAGTGCTATTTTTTACTTTTTCGCATTCGTTGAATAAATGAGAGGGTCTCTTCGATTTCTCGCTCTCGAGCTTCAATAAGTGGCCACAAACTTAGCCCTAAACCTTCTCCCGAAATTTCTGCAAACAAATCAATGAAAAGCCCAACTTGGTATGCATACATGTTAGATACAGTCTGTGACGGGCGCCCATGTTTGATGTGAAATTCAACAAGAGCATAATCACTCCACCTACGATAGGTTTCGTTCTTCCAAAGTGTTGCCGCATCAAGTGGAAAATGCATTAGGGCATTTTTCTTTCCAATATTTGGAAAAAGAAACGGAGCTTGAAATGGATTCTGAACATTCCATTCAATATGGAGTAAATCCTGGGTTTTTAAGGGATGTAGCTTACAGGGTATAGCTGTATTATCCCGGCGAACCTCAGGAGTAGTGAGAGCATAGGCATGCCATTTTCTAGGTACATGCAAAGCAATTGGACTATCAGCGCTCTGTAAATTATCAATATGACTAACACGAAGGTCATTAGGAACTTCTTGGTAGTGATAGCTACCCCCGAAAGCTTTAGTCATGTAATCAGCCATGGGATTGAAGTCATCTGGAGAAATCTGCAAATCTTTACTGTCCCAGTTAATAAAAGATCGAATGGTATGACCAGGTCGTTTACCTTTTAGAATAGGCTGAGCACCATAATCAGCATTAAATGTCACAATTAGGGGTTCAAAGGTTTTCCCGTCCTTCCTAACTATTACATAAACGGGTTCATAGTCATACAAATGCCGGGGGAGAAGCTGAATAGGCCAATAAGTAAAATATTGGATGCAGTATATGTTCTTATCTGCGGGATCTCGACTAACTCGAAACTTGATTACACAAGTCGGTGTATCTTCAGAGGGAAAGATGCTCGAGAAGAGGCTACGAACATATTCCTGGAATTGTACTGAGTATTCAGATCGAAGGCGGTTCCGAATCTGATCAAGTACTCCATGCATTTCTCTATCCCATGGTATATCACTTTCAGGTAGATCAACGCCTAATACCGCGAGTTTTGCACCAGTTAGATTCTGAGGGAAATCACCAAGACAAAATAGAAATAACGTATCCGCGATCCCAGCAAAATCGTCACCACGAATTCGTTTCCTTAACGCAGCGAACCTTCCTTCAGACACTGATAGACCCAAATTCTTTGCGAGATCTTCTTTTTCCTCTTTGAATAAGCGCATATCTACATATAGCTTTGGGCAAAATTGTTGGGCGAGACGATGTTCTTCATCAGTTGGTTTTTTTAGAGCTGGTTTGAATCCTGCTAAAGGAAACGCCTTTTTCCACCGATTGATAACTAATTCTGATAATTTCATGTTTGAGTCTCCGGCGTCTCAACCCACGAATAGCATGGAAACGAGTAATTATCTATTTTTGGGTTAGCTTTGAGCTTTTCTTGCTTATGATAGAGAGGATTTTATTTTAACATGTATCGATTACTAGAACTTGTGAATGATATTACAATTGAACGAATTAATCCCTTATCTGATCTTCCAGAACTTGTTTCGCTTAATCGAAAGGATACAGAAACTAGTGAAGGCATCGATCCCCAAGAATGGCAGCAACTTTCTCGCATGGAACGTTGGCAACAAGGAGGTCCTTGGCTCGATCGACAAACCTTGGCGCTTCATTTAGACGTAATGGAAGAAGCAGGCGGAATAATCTTAATTGCGCGAACCCCGGAATTACTTGTTGGCGAATTAGAACTCCTTTTTGAAAAACATGTCAGTGACATAACTAAGGCTTTTATCACCTGGATGGTCGTGCATCCAGGATTTCGACATCAGGGAATCGGATCACAATTGATCAACCATGCAATAAAATTGGCTAGAAATCAAGGTTGTAAACAGCTCTTTACAACAACGGAAAATCCAGATGCTTCACACTTTTTTGAAGCTAATAAATTTAAAATTATTGACCAAGAAGCACAATTTTCGAAGACTCTAAAGCCCTTCCGTAAACCACCATCGCCAAATATTCAAAAAATCTCGCTGCAATGGAAGCAACGTGAACACACCCCAATGGGCTTTGTACCGAGTATCGGAGTTAATTATACCTCAGAATATATCTGGAGTTACCTACGCAACACAGATCATTTATACAGTATGTTAACAATTGATGTCCCCCGACCACAACTATGGTTATTGCGTCAAATAGAGAAAGAAGCTCTAACCGTAGATTACCCATTTCTTCGGATTTGGTTAGCCGAAGCCAACGCGCAAGATACAGATTTCCTTATATCCGTTTTAACCGTCACTGAATATTTGAGCTGGAAAAATGGAGTGACAAAATTATCTGCATTTTCGCATAGAGACAAGTATGAATTTCTCAAAGCGAACGGGTATCAACTTAAGCAGGAACACCCTTTCCTAATGCTAGCAATTTAGTTATTAAGAATGGATAATGCGACCATTTGCCATCCGATATTGATGTTCTGACGCTGATAATACCGCAACCTGATGACTCACTACAATAATCTGTTGGAAGGTTCGAGACAATTCGTCTTTTAATAGTCGGATAATATTATCACGGCGTTGAATATCGGAGCCTCCAAAGGGTTCATCAAGAAGAAGAAACTGGGGTGCGGTTCCCCTACCTTGGGGGAGAAGAGCAATAGCAAAGCCTAATCGTAGAGCAAGGAGAAATTGGTCTTCGGTTCCACCACTGTACAGGTTGGCTTCAACATATTCCCCAGCTGTTGAGGAGTATACTTTGAGACTATAATCCTCACTCAGTTTCGGAAACCGATACCTACCATCAGTTATTGTTGCTAAAAGCCGTTCCATAACGTTTACAACACGAGGGCGAACTTGTTCACGGCCTTTTTCTGCAACTTCACGAATGAGATCGATGACAAGCTGACCAGTTTTGATATTTTCATCAAGTTTCGCAACTTCTCGTTCTTTTACCGAAAACTCTTCTGCAACACCTTCATTTTCTTTTAAGAGGTTATTTAGTTCGACAATTCGTTCAGCAGTGGTTTTCCGATTGGTCTGCAATTCGACTTTTCTTTCACGCATCTCTCTAACTTGTTTATCGAGTTTCTCAAAAAGAGCATTCGAATATTTTCCTATATTCTCAGGTAGTGTGGGAAAACTCAAGGAGGATAACTCGTCATTCAATGCAACAATTTCTAATTTGGTTTGTGCCAAATCTTCTTCCGCTTCAGCCATTCCCTTTATCTGATCTCTAATTGAGCCCAATTGTGCTGTTATCGAATCTGCACCAGCTTTGAGTTCGAGTAGTTTCTGATCTACAATTCTTACAGTTTCGAGTAAAGTGGATGCATCAGATTCCGCGGATATTTTTATTCCTTCGAGAACAGAAGGAGAAAGCTGATTTAGCTGTGAATGAACTTTTTTGCTTTGTGCCATGATTTCTTTGTTTAAATCTTCTTTTCGATTTAGTTGTTCTTGAAGTTGATCTTGGAAATTTTCTTTTACTCGATGTTGTGTAATTACCTCGCTCAGCGTTTCTTCGCGTTGTCGAAGTTGGTCTAATTTGAGAACATTTCGTCGGAAGAAGTAGTATGTCCTTCCCAAGTAGGCTAGAAAAGGAATTGCACTTATCATTAGGATAATGCCAATTGGGAGATTGAAAAATAGGGTAGCAATACCTGCTGCGAGAAGCCCAATGGAGAGGATATAAAGAAATGGAGAAAAAATTCGCTGCTGTCTCGCTTCAGCTTTTTCCCTTTGAGTTTTGACAGATTCATATTCAACGACAACGTCATCTATTGGACTTAATCCATCGAGCTGAGCTTCCAATTCGGTGATAACTTCAGTTACCATTTGTTTTTCATCGACAATAGTTCGTAATTGATTCGAAATTTCTTGTAATTCATCAAACTTCGTTGTATCATCTTCCAAATACTCAAGTTGTTTTTGACGTTTCTTTAGACGCTTTTGTTGAGACTGGAGTTTAGATGCGCTAGCTAATTGTTTCATAATTCGCGCCCTAGTCTCATTTCTAAATCCGATTTCTCGTTTCAACTCCTCTTGCTTATCCTGGATATCTTTGTAAGCCTTAACCCCGGCGTAATCTTTCTCGGTTTGAGCTAGAATTTGACTAATCTGCTTGAGTTGTTGTTCTAGCTGGGTTAGAACTTGTTGTTTATTTTCTTGCTCACCTATTTGCTTACCATATTCTTCATTGCGATGTTGTAGCTGTTTTAGCACATCTCGTTCCGATTCAAGGGCTTTTTTCAGTGGACGAATTTCAAGCGCAACTTTGTCGTCGACACGGGAGAAACATTCCCGACCCATCATCGCATTGATGACATGACGTCGCTCCATTTTAGGCATCTGTGCCAAACGATCTAAATCCTTCTGCAAAACAATATTACTCGCGAGAAGGTCACTGAGGGCAATTCCGTTGAGAAGACCAGTGATTTCTTTATCGACGTTTTTTACACCGGTTGCAAGCAAAGTAGTCTGCCCTGATGAACCGATTTTATGCAGCTGCGCTTGAGAAGGACGTTTGCGATGAATTTGACGCGTAACTCGATAATTCGTTCCCTCGATTTCAAAAAATAATCGAACAAAAATCCTATCGGCGTCATAGTTGATAAGCCGATCTTTTTGCCCCGTAGGAGCTTTATGAGTCCGCCCAAAGAATGCAAATAATATTGCCTCAAAGATACTAGACTTTCCTGACTCATTGGGTCCACTGATCGCCAGAATGCCTTGAGGGAAGGTGATATCAACATCAAGATGTTTGAAATCTCGTGCGATAAGTTGTCTAAGAATAACCACCTTCACCAACCCCCATACTCTTCAAGGAGCTCTATTCCACGTTCTAAGGCATTTTGGAGAAGCTTCTTCTTTTCAGGGTTTTTTTCTTGATTGATTCGTTCAAGGACATATTCTCGGTATTCGGTGTTTGGAGGTTTAAGTTCAGCTTCAGGAACCAAAAAATCTGGATCTGGACTAATGTATTCAAGTTCATCAATAATTTCAGTTGAGAAGCATTTTGCAAATCCGTGGCGTACGACCTCCGAGCGACGATATAGTTCAGCAGATTTGATTGTCATAACTCCCTTAAGACGGAATCGAAGGATAAGTTGAGGATTACGAAGACGCGTTATTTCTTTGATGAGCAATTGATTGATATTCGAGTCTTCGGGAATTGTTACCTCGATAGTTTTCATGGGACGGGTTGCAATAGGAATTTGTTTGAGTTGTTGAACGCCATCGGTGTCTATTTCAAGCCAGACAAAACCTTTCTTTTGACCTTCTTCAGAAAAGGTCACATGTTCCGTGCTTCCTGGAGTGCAAATGGTAGTATTCTGGAGTTGTTGTTTTTGAAAATCATGATTATGACCTGCAGCCAAATAAGTGAGTTTTTTAGGAATCGATTTCAATAGGATATCAGGTTCGTGAGGAAAAGTCCCACGTAATCCCTCAACGTTATAATGAGCGAGGAGGAGATTCACATCACCTTTTCCAGGAATAGACAATTGTTTCAGAGGGTCTTCTGAAGGTAAAATCAGGGGATTAAACGATAACCCTGAAACTTCAACCTCCAGATTGTTAATGGTAATCGTATCGGTTTGGATAGTTTCCCAGTTCTGGAAGAAATTGACAAACCCTGCACGGGCATATTCAAGTAGGGGTGCAACACCATGGCGGCGAGCACGAGGAACATCATGGTTTCCACTGATAATGTAAACAGGAATTTGCTTTTCATGGAGTTTACGGAACGCGTCCATAACATGTGCACGGACTGGATTGCGAGGATTTAAGCCATCAAAAAGGTCCCCTGAATGTAGAAAAAGGTCTGGTTTCTTTTCGAGGGCATACGTGATGACATCATCAAAGGTTTTTAAGAAGTCTTTTTTTCGTTCATAACGTCTGGCTTGGAATTTTACGCCAGGTATATCCAAATGAGTATCGGATGTATGCAAGATTGTAATGGGCACAGATAATCAAACCTCGGAGAAGGATCCTTTGAGCTTGGTTTCTTCTTTTCGTTCTCTTACAAGTTGTTGCTCGATTCCTACAGCTTTTCGTGCTTTTTTAAGTCGTGCAACTACATCGATGTCCGCTCCACCCTCCTTTGTAAGGCGAGGACGGACTTTCACCATGACAGGAGTGCGTGTAATATCACCGACTACTACGGCTTCACCGACATTGAGACCGGGAAGATCCGAGATTAGATCTTCACTTAGTCGTTCAGAGGATTGGGCAATGGCGTTTTGGTCCCGGGGATTAGTGATTTTTAAAACAATTTGACTATTGCATTGGCTAAGGCTATCAGGATGAATTCGTCCAGGCCTTTGACTGATTAGAAGTAAAAAGACGCCAAATTTTCGCCCTTCCTGGGCAATTCGCCGAATGATCGGAGCGGAGTAGGTAAAAGTTTCTGGAGGAACAAAATTGTGGGCCTCTTCAACAACGATGAAAACCGGATAAGTGAATTCGTCTGTTGCAACTGCTTCAAATACATCTCTTAAAAGTCTGCTAACAATATAATCCGTGCTTCGATTTCCGAGTCCTGAGAGGTCCATAACAGCGGCGTGATAGGGCTTAATGATTTTTGTGATTGGTACTCCACTTCGTGAAAAAACACGTAGTCGCCGAAGACGATGAATATATTTAACTGCATTTCGGGCGCCCGCACGTATATCCTTGCTAGCTTCTTCATTCGTAGAAACGGCATTCAACTCATTTACGATGTCTTCCATGAGATAAACTACTTTCCGTTCTTTTAACTGATTCAAGGCAGCCTCTAGACCAGCACGAATAATTGTGAACTGCTCCCCTATTCCACAAATACCACATAGTTCATCAAAATCTAAATCAGCTAATCGAACAGTATATTCTTCGACTTGTCCAATGTCTTTCTTACTATAGCGACCGGTACTTTCAGGATTTTGAAAAACAGTAACATGATTAGAGAAATCGTGCGTTTCGCCTTTATCAGTTTGACTCAGAAAGACATAATCAGCGTGAGGATCGATAATAATAACTGTCGCACCCCGCTGCATTAATTCTTCGATAAGCACACCTGTGAGATAACTTTTCCCTGCACCAGTCTGGGCTAGAATAGCCACATGACGTCGAAACCCATTGATGCGTATATTAACGGGGATCTGTGGACGAGAGATGAGATTACCAACATGGAGGCTGGCTTCAGGGGGATAAGCATAAAACTGGGAAAGAAGGCGATCTGGAGCAATATAGATGGGATTTCCTGGCGTTACCGCTCTACGGGGGAGTAATATTAGCGGTGGATGTCCTTTCTTGGAAGGAGCAAGGTATCCGAGAACACGGGCAATACCCCATGTTTTGATATCATCAATATGTGCTTCTTTGATACGAGTGATGGCTTCATAATCTAAATCTCGACGCAGGGCTAGGCTTTGTGCGGTGATACGCTCGACTTGCGCCAGCACCTCAACGGATGTTAACACACCATCTACCAATTCTTCAGATTCAACGGTGAGATATTCAAATTTCGGAGGATACCTTTTCTTTTCACTCGCAAAGTAAAATTCAGTGGCTTTGGCTTCTTCAACAATAAATCCAACTGGTTCATCTTCGTATGTTTTAGGCATGACGAATCCTCCTGTCTCGACGTTTCGGCGTCAATAGAATTTTCAACTCTTTTTCTACTAATGGTTCATATAATGTTCTCACATCACTCATAGGAAGCCGCGCTTCTTGGTCAGCTTTCACCAAATAGACATTATACAACTCGCGTCCGCCATATTCTCCACGTAAGGTCCCAAGAACCCTAGTTACACGAGGCGGCGGGGGATCCAGCAGGCGTGATACAGATATCTGAGAAATTCGTGTTGGGAGCCCAGCATTGAAAGCGGGCATATCAATTCGCATGGGAGTATCATTATAGGCAAACTTGGCGCAAAATGTTACAAAGGTAGGAATTTGAAAGAAATCTTTCATCACAGGAATAGCCCACTTTTCAAAATCCTCTGCCCGCTCATAATCATCATAAGCGCTTACAAACCGTCGTCTAACATATGCTAGTGGTTTCTTCGATTCGTATTTGAAGAGGGGCACATCGGGGTACGGTTCAATTGGAGTAGTATACCCCGTAGTTTCTGTCCAAGCACGGATTAGAGAAAAGTCTGGACGCGGACGCCTAAGCTCGAAAAGTAGATCCCAAATTAAATCATGTTGATCACTACTAATTGAAAGACCCTTGAGGACGCTTCTGGCAGAAATTGATTGTTTCTTTTCAGTGTCAAATAATTGGGTTAATTGGTCTAAGTCTTTGGGAGAAATCATAGAACTGAGATTTTTTAGAATGTCATTCTTTAATGACTCGAGAAGAATTCGCGTCAGGTGTCGGGCAACAGAATCTTTGCTAATTCCCAAGATCAAGATTTGGCGTTTCCGGCATTCTTCGAGTAGCTGCATGAATGTCTGTAAATAGCGTAAATAGAGATCCCTTTCACCTGGATAATTAAAGGCAACTGGTACATGTGTTACTCGTCCATACAAAGAGCCATCTATTAGTATCAGATCTACATCAGAACTTTCTTGAACGGCTTGGAGAGCCACTTGATGTTCGATATGTTCGGAGCGTATTCCGGCAAGGTTAATGAGTTGTTCTCGGGGAGAGGCAATTATGTGAGCATTTGAGGCAATTTTACGATATTTTATACCCCATGATGTGATTGCACATGCCCGGCATATATACATGAAAGAACCGGGTGCATACTCACGGATAGAACGCCCACTATCCACAGCGATAACATTAAGATCTAGCTTCTTTTCTTCAGGAATGGGGTGCCATTCTTTTTGAAACGCTGTTTTCAAGAGTCCATCGAGATCTGTGGATTCTTCGCCAGTAAGTCGACGACGAAAGGTTTCTCGTTTTTCTTGTAACTCTGTTAGGAATAAATCAAGAAAATGTGGCATGGTACCTTCGCCCCACTGTATGCTTCACAGATGCCTGATTTGCACCTTTAAACCTAACCCACACAATATGATAAGTTATTACAGCTTATTGCAGCAATTGAACTTTAAGGAAGAATTTTTCTCACTACCCAAGTTGTATTGGTTACAAGAGCTAATGTGGGTATTACCGAATTACGTAACCGGCGATAGGTACAATGCAAGTTGACCCGTTTCATCACTTCTGATTTAGGCTAACGTTATGAATTTCGTTCTCAATTTATTCTTTTAATTCATTGCACTCTCCGTTGCTACCGAATGGTGTCTATTCATTTAGTTACACGGAGAGAAGTTTTAATCGGTATAGCAATCATCACTATCATCAATCAAATAATTTGGGTTATTGTTTGTTTCGTTAACCCGATTAATACTTGCCCATTTTAGTTAAACAACTAAACTATAAATGATAGAAATATGTAAAACAATACAACCAATAACAGCGTGGTTCTAAACAATGCAATTAGCAGAATTAATTCTTTTAGTAATCGGTTTCATCATCATTTGGCTATTTGGTTCGCTAGTCCTCTGGTTGGCAGGAAAAGTTGTGTCGGGATATAACGCTAAGTTCACTGATGCACTTTTAATCTCACTACTTGGTGCCATCATTGACTATGGCCTAGGGTGGGTAATGGAAAACTTCGTTAATCCAATACTTCCACCAGGTCTAATAGGCTTAATTATTGCTACAGTTGTTCCACTAATAATTATCCTTATTGTGTATATCTGGTTAATCATGTATTTCTTTGATACAGGATTCCTTGGTGCTTTGGCTGTTGGCATACTTTATGTAATTTTCATGATCATTATTGGGATCATTTTAGTAGTCATCGGTGGCATCTTACTACTACTTCTATTGGCGATATTCCCATAGTAACACGGAGGGGAACCAATAGGTTGGCTACCCCTTCCATTTTCCTTTTTTTGAGCTTAATTATTGCAGTTTTCTCTATGGTGATTTTGTAGCAAAAATCCAGAATATTGGAGTGTAGATGAAAGTAGGTAAAACCCATTCAATGCCTTTTTCTTGGAGCAATATTGCCTCAGATTGAATTTCGACCTCTATTCCTTTAGGATCAAACATCCATGAAAGAACTCCGAATCGAACAAAACAAAAGTTTAGATTCGTTAATTCTCCTGGCAGTTGTCCGCCTGTATAGGGATCAGCACCTAGTCGCGTTAATGCTATGGCAATGGGAAAAGGGGGCTTAGCTTTGCCAAGGGTGCCACTTTCATAAATTTCAATTCTCCCCGAATAGTCGGGTTCTATACAGGCTAGTATTCCTCTGGCTGATAGCGTTTTGTGAATTTCATTTAATGCTTGATTTCTATTCGGAATCCACATCAATGTGAAATGACTAAAAGCAAAGTCTCCAACATTGGTTCGAAAAGGAAGTGCTGTTGCATCTGCGAATATGTAATGAAGTGCTTGACGGTTCGAATGTTTTGTAATAGCATATTGAAGCAGGCTTTGATCGATGTCAAACCCAATGACTGTGCTGCAAGGTAGATTCTCGCTAATCTCAGGAGTGATTACTCCCGCGCCACACCCTATATCAAGGCAAATTGGTGCGTCTTTCAAACTCATTTGTTGGTAAAAGAACTGGCGAGTAGGGGCAGTCCGATGAGCTTGATTATAAAGAAATTTTGGTGTGTAGGGTTGCACGGGTTTGTGCCTCCCGGCATTCGTCAAAGGTGGACTTTAGTTCTTATAGTTAACCACCAACTTTATGGGGGCAACACACTTCCTTGTATTCGGTAAAGAGGGGACATCCCCCGCCACAAGCTTTGAGCAGCTCACAAGATAGGCATTTGTCTGCAAGTTTTTTATGCCCTCGAAGGGCTTGCGCTGTGGGGTGATTCCATATGGTTTTCCATGTATCAGTGAGAATATTCCCTAATGGTTCGAAGTAGCTTTGACAGGGAAGAACATCCCCATTGGGCTCAATTGCCAAGCTGGAATATGCAGCACTACAGCGCCGAGGACCTAGGCCGTATTCGGTTGGATCGAAATGACAATACATTGTGGGGCTATACCATATCAGGCGTATATCGTGTTCAGCTGCTTCCGCTAGGATATCGGTAATAATTTCGTCAAGGTCTTGTTCTGGAATTGCTTGATCGTCTGCTACTTCTTTTCCACTTCCAGAGTAGATAAGACCGTTCATGGCGAACTGCTTTTGACCTAATTTCGCTAGAAATGCCACTGTTTCAGTAATCGTGGGTTGGTTAATTTGCGTTAATGTTGTGTTTGTGAGTGTATAGATATCGGTGGCAATGAAGCGTTTTAATCCAGCGAGGGTCTCTTCCCAAGCTCCTTTGACACCGACCATTTGGTCATGTATTTCTGGGATATGTGATTCAAAGGTTATTTGAACATAATCTAAACCCGCGTTTACTAAATCATCAACCAATGCTTTTGTTAGGCGTCGTCCATTGGTGACTAAGCCAGCAATGATTCCGATGTCTTCAGCATATTGCACTAATTCGACTAGGTCATCTCTTAAGGTGGGCTCACCACCGGTAAATGTAACATGGGGGATAGCTTGATCTAAGAGCATGTCGAGGACCTTTTTCCATTTCGGCGTCTCGATTTCACGAGTGGCATCCCAGCTACGGCGTTCGGGGGGAACATAACAGTGGGGACAAGTATTGTTACAGCGGTATGTTAGAGCTAAATCTATTCTATAGGGGGCAGATGGTTCATGTGAGAAAGGTTCAACCTCCCCAAAATCAAACGTCTCAATTGGGGAAACATCTGGTTGTGCAATGAATGAGAGAATCTTATCCTTTAATTCGGCATAGTGGTTGCGAATTATATCTGGTTTCACTCCTCGGTATTTACCTCGGAAAAGTTCAACTATCTCATCGTCGGATTTGCCTTCAACCGCAGCGATTGCATAGTCAAAACCACTTTCATTGAGAAAGAGAAGGCGGGAGGCATCAATTACGATGGTTCCACCCTTTGGGTCTTTTCGTAGGTGGAATCGGTGTCCTTCTAATTCGCCTTTTCCAAAGAGAATTTTGCTGCTTTCTATTTCCATTATTATAACTCCTAGCAAGTGATGTGTGTTCTTCATCAGACCATCAACAAAAGTCTATCGAACAGAAAATGCCTATCTTCAATTGAAAGGTTTTTGAGCAAAATTGTAGAGACGGAAGGCTTTTCGGGAATTACACAGAACAAGGTATGACGGATGTCGTTAATAATCATGTCAAAGATTGAAGAATTGGAACAATTAGCCCGAATTTCAAAGTTAGGACCGATTGCCCGACGCTATTTTGCTATGAATGCCTTTGATGGAACCCTTACAATATTGGGAATCATACTGGCTTCTCATTTTGCGATGCATTTTGATGCACGAGCGATTCTTGTGGCGGGAATTGGTGCGTGCTTGGCAATGATGTTTTCTGGTCTCGCTGGTACCTATCTTGCTGAAAAGGCTGAACGTGAACGTGAGCTTCGCGAAATGGAGCAAGCAATGCTTCGCAAGCTCGATCAGACACTTTACAAACAGGCTACACGATTTGCTATAATTATATCATCTGTTGTCGATGGGTTTGCCCCCTTTATGGCAGGCCTTATACTGTTAGCACCATTTTTCATGGTATTACTCAATCCTACCCTATGGTACACGGCATTAATAATTTCAGTTGCAACTGGGTTTTTTCTGCTGTTTCTATTAGGCATCTTTTTAGGTCGAGTTTCGGAACAGAATCAATGGCTCTATGGTTTACAGACTTTGGCCGCAGGTCTAGGAACTGCTTTAGCGATTATCCTTCTGGAGATGTTCCTTACTATCTAATGCGGAGTTCAGATCGAAATCGGAAGTGTTAATGCACCACGTTCTCTGAGAAATTTATGAAGTTGTTTTAAATGAGGTATAGCTTTTTTAAAATCCTGAAGGGTATGGCTATCTGAGCCAACAAAAAATTGAGCACCGGTTTCCACTAATTCATCAATAAGAGATTGCGAGGGATGCATCTGGTTCCAAGGATGATTTAGTCCACTCAGATTGACTTCGATTAGTACCCCAGACTTTTGACATAGTTTTCCAAGCTCAAGTGTTCGATTTTGCCAAAGGTTCAGAAGTTCTTCACTACTTGAATATAATGGGATAAGTCGCATTACTCCATCGATATGTGCAATTCCGTCGAATAATCCTGATCGAATTGCGCCTTCAACTTCATCAAAATACCGGCTAATGATTGATTGTAACCCAATCCGGGTTATCAGGAGATCCAATTCTTCTTGGGTTGTGACAGCTAAACCATCGATTGTATGAACCGTCCCAATGAAATAATCAAAGTCTTTCCGATAATTATCGCAGAATTCAGCAACAGAAAAGGATTGATCTGAATAGTAATCCACTTCCAATCCCAGAGAAATGTGGAGATTTTTGTTTCGGGCGAGTTTAAAAGATTTAAAGAGATTAGGCAGGCAATCATAGTTGAGGTAATCTTTGCGATTTAGAAAAGCAAGCTCAAAGTGATCCAAGAACCCAAGATGGATAGAATGCTGTTGGGCTAACTCAGAATAGGCTTCAAGGGGCGTAGAACAATCTGGACTGAACTCTGTATGAATATGCAAATCATAGATAGATTGTTGCGTTGACATGGATAAAGCTGCACCTAGAGGTTTATTTGCGGGAATGCCCCGTTTCATTCCTTGATAATATAGTTGTAGTCTTTTCGTTCATAAGTATGGATTTTTTCATTGAATGGTAAACCGCGATTCTTTACAATTTGAATTTGGCGGACTGGAGTTTCTCCGAGAGAAGCAGGCAAGGAGGTAAACCGGAGAATACTATCACTCAAGCGTTCAATGCTTTCAGCGAATTGTGGGGTATGCATTTCTGGATAAAAGGAGGCGATAACAGTTAGTTTTCGATGTTGAATAAAAGGTACAAGAGCTAACCAAAATTGCCAAGCCGCCCGATCAGACTCCATTGAATGCAAAAGCACACTAAGTGAATCGACATACAGTCGGGCAAGATCAAAACGTTTCACCGTTGCACGTAGTTCTTCATAGAATTTTGCTGTATAACGAATGTTGGAGCAACGAATCACTCCCTCTTTCGGAGGATCGGAGGGTTCCCCGAATGCAAGTGATGACAGTCCATCCATTAAAAGCAATTGATTTGGTTTGGCATCAGTTACGAGGGCCTTCACAGGAGGAAGAAGATCATATTCTCCAACTGTGTGTTCTGAAAGGAGAATTATAGCACCTTCGTCAAGTTGCAACCCATTTCGAAGAAATGATACACCTAGGAGCCCAGAAACACCTCTTGATTCACCTTTAAGCTCCTCAATAAGACACGTGCTTCCTCGCCGCAATCCACCACCGAGAAGCTTGTTGATTGAATCCCATTCACATTTAATCAATTCTTCATCATTTGCCATAATGAGAAAGATCCTCCTCGAGTTCTCTGCTTAAATCGGCAGCTAAGAAGTTTTTAACAGTTTCCTAATGAAGGACCCCTCTCACTTGAAGTTGGTAACCTATAATGAGAGAATAGAAAAGGTAAAGTTTGACAAGCCTTTGATGGCTTCTTCTGCAGACATACAGCTCAATTAAACGTTTTCTGACTGTTGATGACTAATACATGATTTTAAATTCGAACTTCTCTAACGCATAAGTGAGTTTTCGGTCATCGAATGGCAAACCTCGATTTTTCATGATCTGCATTACGTGTATAGATTTACCATCTGTAGTGAGTTCACTTGTGAATTGTATAAGAGTATCACAGATTCGCTCAATACTTTCGACAAAGGCTGGAGAATGCATTTCCGGATAAAAGGAAGCTACAACAGTGAGTTGACGGTGACGAATGAGAGGAAGAAGACTCAGCCAAAATCGCCACGCCACCTTATCGGATTCCATTGCATGCAATAGAACACTTAACGAATCGATAAACATGAGCGGATGTTTAAACCGACGAACTGTCGTTCGCCATTCTTCAAAAAATTTTGCAGCATAACGAACATTAGAACACCGGATAACGCCCTCTTCATTATCGGTAGGAATACGACCAGGTTCTCCATAGGTCATTGAAGTCAGGGCATCCATGAATATGAACTGGTCCGGTTTAGCCTTAGACAAAATACGATGCGTTCCGGGCAGGTCTTGAAACTCTTTGACGGTATGTTCTGATAACAGTAATATTCCACCATTACCGCGCTCAACACCTACGGAAAGGAAATCCATTCCAATAATGCCAGTCAATCCACTGGATTCACCATGTAATTCTTCAAGTAAGCAGGTAGTTCCTCGTCGTAGCCCCCCACCTAAAACCGCATCAATGGCTGGCACTCCAATGGATATTACATTCTCTTGATTGGGCATGTCCGTTATCCACCAGTAGGTTTTGCCCATTCAACTAATAGGCATCCTGTTAATAACGATTTTTCCTTCTACCAAAGAGGTCTCAAAATTGCAGAAAAGGAAAATCACCATTTTAATACATGGTTTTTCCGATATCTCCAATGACACCAAGTCAGTGCTCAAGAAGATGCACAGGATTGGACTAAGATAGACGTAATTTGGGTAGTGCCGTTTCTACTAATTTTACAAGATTCGATAAGTCATCTAAGTGTATGATCTCCACAGTTGAATGGAGGTATCTTACAGCAACTGATAATGCCATCATTTGAGCTCCTGTCCCAGCACGTTGAATAGCGGCACCATCGGTTCCACCACCAGTAGCTCCAACTTGAAGGGGGATTTGATGCTTATTGGCGAAGGTTTCAAATTGCCGACGGATTTCAGGAGAGGCAATAGCGCGGTTATCTAATAAACGAAGGACTGGTCCAGCGCCTAGACGAACAGGGGCAAGATGGAAAGGAACATCGGGCGCATCACCCGTAGCAAATGAGTCAATCGCGAGTACAATATTTGGAGAAAATCGATTTCCGATTACTGTTGCTCCGTGTAAACCGATTTCTTCTTGGACACTCCAAACGAAGGTTACTTTGCGATCAAGTTTTTGATTAGAGAGGCCTTCTAAGACTTTGAGGAGAACAGCACACCCAAATCGGTCATCGATAGCACGGCCACAGAGGTACTTTCCTTGAATAATAAAGGAGTCCTTCTGAAAGGTTATCGGATCAAGTAGCTTTACACCTAATTCTTCGGTTTCTTGGCGGCTTCTGGTACATAAATCAATGTGTAATTCCTGAAATGGTACTACTTGTTTCATTTGAGAGCGTTCAATCATCAGGTGCGGAGGAACCATTCCAATAACCCCACGGACCGGACCTGATTGAGTGTGGACAATGACAGGACGACTAGGAAGAAGGCGATCATCGATGCCTCCGATTTTTCGAAAGCGGAGGCCCCCGTTGTCTTCGATGTGAGTGACTACAAATCCAAGTTCATCCATATGGGCAACCAATAAGATATGAGGCGAACCTTTCCCCATTGATCCATAGAGATTGCCTAATGAGTCCGTTTCTAAAGTTAACATGTCACCGACGCTTTCTCGGATTACCTCACGAATTGGGGCTTCAAATCCTGATACCCCAGAGGCCGCGAGTAACCATTGTAATAATTTTAACATGCTATCGAATCCTATCAAGAAGATGTATTGCATTGCCTTTCAGAGTTATTTCAGCCTTTGGCTTATCATTGGTTTGAGCAATACGTGCATTACCGGAAAAAGCGATGGTTCTAAAAGTAAGTATCATCTGTAGGACGAAGTACCTGAAACCGTTTGAATCCTAAATGANNAAATGAGGGGTTTGAGCTGAATGTCTGATGTGAAATATAAGAGTGCTACTCGTTACCAGTTAGCCGCATTACGGCACTATCCTGGTGTCACCGTGGTAGCGATAGCTCTTGCACTCTTTGCGTCATACCTCCTAACCCTTCCCGCCATCATAATAGGTAATGCCATCAACATCCTTGAATACGATGGATTCACTCTGACCTTCATCGCGCAAGTTTGGCTAATCCTCGGCGTCGCCGCAGCCCTGTTTGCTACTATTCTCCTGACAGGCTATGCTTTTGCAATTATAACTCTTCGATGGGAACGGGATGCGCGCCAAGAATTCTTCGAGTTAGTCCAGGATAATAGTATGACTTTCCATGATCAGGTTGATAGTAAACAATTACTAGCTGTAGCAATGCAAGATGTTCGGTGGGTCCGTTTCTCACTAAACCCTGCTCTTCGCAATATAATTTCAGCAATAGGTACCCTAATTATTGCTTCAATTTTTCTTGCTTTGATGGATATTTGGCTTGGACTTATTGTCGTAATAGGCGCCCCCCTCTACCTCTTCCTCGCGTACCGGTATGCAGTGAAAGTTGAACCGGTTCGACGATCACGCGCTGAGCAGAATGAACGAATTACAGCAATCAGCCAAGAAGTGTTTCGTGGGATAGAAGTGGTTCGAGCCTTCGGATCAGAAGACCGAGAACAAGAGAAATTTAACGAGGCGGCAGGTGTTTATGAACAACTTACAGCCCGTGAAGGAAAACTTGGGGCTTTTTATCTTCCAACTCTGATTTTAATTGCGATTACAACACTCGCCTTCGTTTATGGGGCATATCTAGTCATAATAGGAACTTGGACAGTCGGTATGCTGGTCACCGCTCTTGGATTATTTGCAGCTATAGAAGGATTTAGTTTCATGCTTCCACGATTCTTACTCGTTATCCGAGGTGGCTACATCAACGCTCAACGTATTATCAATGTATTGAATTGGAAAGATCCGCTTCAAGAACCCGATCCAGCAGTAACCGATATCGAATGGGCTAGAGATATCGTCCTTGATAATGTAAGTTTTTGGTACACCAGCGATAACGGACACAATAATTCTTACGCCTTGAAGAATATCAATCTCACAATTCCAGGCGGCTCACGAGTAGCCCTAATAGGAGGACCTGGAGGCGGAAAAAGCACCATATTGAAGCTTCTTTTACGACTCTATGACCCCACAAAAGGCCGTGTTTTAGTTGGAGGCATTGATCTCCATGATGTACATACCCGAGACGTACGAGCAGCAGTAGGACTTGTTGAGCAAGATATTTTCCTTTTCCGTATGAGTGTTCAAGACAACATTGGTTTCGGGTGTGTTGATGCTGGCGATGAAGAAATTATTGAAGCCGCAAAGAAAGCACAGGCACATGAGTTTATCATGAAATTACCAGAAGGCTATGATACTGTTATCGGTGAGCGGGGGATGACACTGAGTGGAGGGCAACGGCAACGCCTTGCCATTGCACGAACACTGGTGCAAGACCCCAAGATTCTATTGTTAGACGATTCGGTAAGTGCGATTGATGCACAAACCGAGTTTTCGCTGCGAAAAGCCCTTGATGAAGTGATGAAAAATCGAACTAGCATTACTGTTACCCAACGTCTTCGAACGCTTCTGGAATCTGATTTGATTGTTATAGTTGATAAGGGTGAAATTGTTGCAACGGGCACCCATGATGAGTTAATTCAGACATCTGAGCATTATCGACGTATTTTTGCACGGTTACCTGGCGCTTTACCCTATGTTCAGAACATGACTAAAAGGGAGGAGAGCAACTAATGGCAATACGTCGTGGACCAACTGCATTAGCAGGTGAACGGCACAAACGCAGCCGTTCGCTCCGGGTTCTCCTCGGTGCCATGTTCGGATATCTTGGTCGATTTAGGAAGCTCATCGTGATTGCCGCAGCATTTTCTGTCATAGCAACGATCGTTCGTGCCATCGATCCAGTGTTTCTTGCTAATGGGATCAACCTTGTATTAGTGCCAGCAGCGCAGATAAGTGCCGTAATGTATTTGGGAATAATCTATGTGATACTAAGGGTAGTGGGTTGGTTACTGAGTTCACTTTATACATGGATTCTCGCAGGCGCTCAAGCAGGCTTTGTCCGTTCTCTCCAACAAGATGTATACAAAAAACTTGTTTCCGCAGATTTATCCTACCACCGGGCTAAACAAAGCGGTGACATCACTTCTCGAGTCACAACTGACACGGATAACCTTGCTGCCGGCATTCAGATAGTTATTGACTTTTCAAGCCAGCTCCTTCTCCTAATTGCAACGTTTATCCTTATGTGGATAGTATCTCCGCTCGTAGCCCTAACATCGCTGGTGGTTGTTCCCGTGGTCATCATCATTGTTGTGCTTTTCGGGACAGTTGGACAGCGAACCATGTTAGCCTCCCAACGCGCAACAGGTTTTGTCTCTGGTCAAATTGCTGAAAACCTGAGCGGTATACATATTGCTAAAGCCTTCAATCGAGAAGATGAAACGGCCAGCCTCCTAAATGATCTTAATCAAGAATCGTATCGCCATGGATTCCGATTCATGATGCTAATGACGCTATTACAACCTCTTGTCCGCGCTACCGGTATAGCAGCTGTAGCCGCCATATTGTTTGTTGCCGGAAGCCTTGCCGTTGGAAGTGCACCACTTCTTACGTTGGGAGAGGTATTTCTCGGAGTGATTCTCGTTCAACGCTTCTTATGGCCGTTACTAATTCTAAGCATGATGGCCACCCAATTCCAAGCATCCTTAGCATCCATGGATCGCCTCATGGATATCCTAGAAGCAGAGCCCGCAATCCAAGATACTGACACAGCTGTGTCACTAAAGACCGAGAGCGATGGTATTGTCTTTGATAATGTCACCTTCAGCTATATTGAAGGTGCCGAAGTGTTAGAAGATGTTAGTTTCACAGTACATCCAGGGGAGCTTGTGGCCATTGTAGGTCACACAGGAGCAGGCAAAACCACTATTGCAGCACTCATAAACCGGTTTTATGATCCGCAAAGTGGCAGCATCCGAATTGGTAATCAAGATATCCGTACAATAACTCTAGAATCACTCCATGAAAATGTCGCTTTGATTGCCCAGGAGCCCTATCTATTTGATGACACCGTCATGGAAAACATCCGATATGGCCGACCTGATGCGACTGATGAGGAGATCCTTAACCTTTCAAAATTAATCGGAGCACATGATTTCATCGAAGTGCTCCCTCAGGGTTATAGTACGATGCTTGCCGAGGGAGGTAAGAATTTGAGTGCCGGACAAGTTCAAATGATTTCCATTGCACGCACAATGTTAGCAGATCCTAAGATACTAATTCTTGATGAAGCAACCAGCCGGTTGGATGCTTATTCTGAATCTTTGGTGCAGGCAGCCCAAGAACAGTTGTTCTCCAAGCGAACCACGGTGGTTATCGCCCACCGATTGACAACTATTGCCAACGCATCGCGATTGCTCGTGTTCGAACATGGTAAGCTCATTGAACAGGGCACCCATGAGGAATTGTTAGCATTAGGAGGCCACTACAAAGCCCTCTATGACACTTATTACGCCCATCAAACAGCAGAGGAAATCTCCGAGGAGACCCTCAAGGTTGCCCAAGAAGAATTAGCAAAAGAAGAACCCCAACTAAAACGCAATCCTGAACCTGATATGAAGAAGTAGATAAAACAGTGATAAGCTCACCATACGGTAGACAACTGCCTGATAGTATAACCAGTGATTTCACTGAAAAGAAAGCCGTCCCTTATGAACGATTTGACCAATCTATGAATCAAGTATCTTATTTTCCGATATAGCGGACAAACCAATAACCGAAACTAGATATAATGACGCTGATTCCCATGAAAACGACGAACCAGCCACAGAATACGGCGAACGCAGTTATAAGTGTATTAGTCAGAATGAAATTGTAAGCCGCCCAAGAAACGCCAGCGCTCGTAACAATTCCACCAACCGCTTCGATTTGACGTTGATACGTATCTCTAAAGATAACCCGCAGAATCAAGACGACAATATTGATTACTAATATCCCAAGGAAAAAGAGGTAATTTGTATTATAGATGATGGAATGTACTGCAGGGGTTGCTGGAGCCCACCACCAAAAGCCAGTAGCGACTTCGGTCCACACTAAGTCAAGGACGAAGTTAATGATCGACGGAAATAGGTTCGGAATGGCAACCAAGAGCACCGCTATTAAGATGATGATTAAACCCGCAGTGACTGCGCCCAGAATGTCCGGATCTTCACGCGTTCTTCTACTCAATATCATAACCTCCAATATTGATGCTTGTGGTTAGGTTTCCCTCCTAATCCGACGTTTTCGTCGAATCGAATTTAGTGCACAGATAAGGATTACAAATCCAACAATGATACCAACAAGGGGACCAATGAGCATCCAGATTTGTATCTGTAAGATAAGAGCCAATCCAAAGACAACCACGATTAAACCAGCGAGAATACCAATGATTGCTCCTCCACCAGTGACGCCGAAGCATTCTTCCTCTGCTCGATCACCGTATTTTTCCCGCCAAGTCCGTTTAACGGGAGCTAAGGGAGCACCGCATTTTTTGCAAAAATCTGCTTCTTCGGTGTTTTCAGTTCCGCATTTCTGGCAATAGACCACGAGGAACACCTCACCCAGCAGTAGCATCCTTCTTCTTCTTATAGCTTTGGGGAACTCGCAAACGTAATAAACGAGAAATATTCGTGAAAGAGAAGTTTTTATTAGGCAAATTCATAGGGGTCTTATTGTTGGGGATCGGAATTAAAAACTCCCCCCCCAGAGTGGCAAATATTCAGGCTCCACTTACTCCCCTAGAAACCATTCCCTCTCCCCTCCAATTGTGTCCTTTTTGTGGGGCTTGAATTGCCATAGCTCCGGATTCCCCAAGTCATTTTGTATAGTGTTGGGACCAAAGTTTAAATTTCTAGTTCGATGATAGCGAATTCACGATTGTGTGGATTGTGTCTTCGTGAAGATTTTGTTTATTGAGCCTCCAAAAGAGCCCTGGTTTGTGATGGGAGAGTATCTACCACCTCCCTTGGCGCTCTTGTGTCTAGCGGCGTACCTAGAGGCGAACCACACAGATGTTGAGATTCAGGTGATGGATTGCCAAGCAGAACAGGCGAGATGGGAGGATGTTGAAAAGCAACTAAAGCGATTTTTGCCTGATATTGTGGCACCAAGTACTGTATCAACCTGTAATGCTAATATTACCCTTCAAGTTGCCAGTTTGGCGAAACGTGTTGACAAAGAAATCTTTACTATCGCTGGAAGCCAGCATTTTTCGGTGCTCGCCCAGGATGTGTTAGAAGCCTATCCACAGCTTGATTTGATTGTGCGTGGTGAAGGTGAAGTTACACTTATGAAGGTTGTGAGAGCCTTAGAAACGAATAAGTCGTTAAAAAGGATAAGCGGAATTTCTTTTCGAGAAAACAGAAATGTGATTCATACACCGGATCGCCCCGTAATTTCGGATTTAAACAGTTTACCTTTTCCTGGATATCATTTTGTGCGAGAGCATATGGAAAAATATCGTTTTCCAGCAGGACGGGATTTGCCCTATGCGCTGGTGGAGGGTGGTCGAGGTTGTGCTCATTCGTGTTCATTTTGTGGTCAATGGCGGTATTGGGGTCGATGCCGCCGTAAGTCTCCGAAACGTGTTGCAGATGAGTTTGAGTATTTATATCGTGAATTTGGCAGCCGATTTCTATGGCTTACTGATGATTTCATCCAGCTGGACGACTGGATGGTAACACTATGTGATGAGCTAATCAAACGAGGAATCACCGAAGATTTGATGTGGTTCTTTCAAACGCGAGCGGATGAAATCATCGCAGGAAAGGAACTACTGCCAAAACTTCGAAAGACTGGTCTTCAATGGATTATGACAGGATTAGAAAGCCATGATGAACAAAGGCTGAAGCAGTATAGAAAAGGCATTGATGTGCCTATGGGAAAAGAAGCGATTAATCTGTTGAAAGAGAATGATATTCTCTCTCAGACAACCGCTATTATTGGTCATCGTCAAGATTCACACGAAACCATTAATGCATTTCGAGAGTGGATTAACGAAGTAGATCCCGATATCGCAGTGTTTATGACAATGACGCCATATCCAGGTACACCGATGTACGAAGAAGCACTGAGGAATGAGTGGATAACCGATCCACAGTGGAGCCAGTTTGATATGGTACATGCAATTATGCCCACAGAGCACTTAACACGAGAGGAAATACAAAAGGAGTTATTTGCCACCTACCGAAAATTTTACGGATGGCGACGCCGAATAGGTGGAACTTTAGCGATAAATGAAGTGAAGAGAACCTATTATCGCCATATGATGTGGAAAGGGTTTCTTGGCACCATAAAAGGACTCATCCGACTATGACAACGCGTAAACCAAGTTCAAGTTTTGCATTGATTTCTCTTGCGTTATCATTGATAGGATTAGGGTTCCTTCCCTTCTTTTTATTGAGCCCTCCTCCAAGTTTGGTAATTCCTTGGCAAAATCAACTCATTGGAAGTGTTTTTACCCTAATTTGTATTTTCGGCATAATAGCCGGGGTTTCTCCATCTCATTGCTCACCCCCTTTTTACACTAGGCGGAAAAAAGAACTTGAAAAAACTGATTCAACATCTGAATCGAATAACTTTGGAAAAATTCGTAAGATAGGTCATCATCCTACCTGCGAACATTATACTAGTCATGTTTTACGAATTCGAACACGAATTTTATGTGCCGGATGTTCTGGGCTTGTCGCTGGAGCAACACTTGCTTTAGTCGGCACTATACTCTTTTTCTTTGGAAATATCCAGTTCAACTTTCCAGTGCTAGTCCATTGGCTTGGGTGGATCTTCGTCTTAGTAGGATTACTTCAACATTACCTCTACCGTTTACTTCATGTTCAACGAGGTTTGGTACGGTTTTTAGTAAACATAGTTTTTGTTGTGGGCGCATTTCTGCTCTTGGCTTCCCTTGTGCAACTTTCGAATAGCCTGGTTTTAGGTTCTTACCTACTCGCTCTAATTCTTTATTGGATTTTCACTCGGATTCTGATGTCTCGTCGGTCGCACCAACGAATATGTGCACAATGTAGGACACTGACCTGCCCCTATTCCGACACCTAAACCCTCGCATCACCGCTTTTTCTGCATTGAATAAATCGCACCGGCGACAATTAGTAACCCAACGGTAATCAAGATTATGGGCCAGAAATAGTCCCAGATACTCCATCCAAGAAATGCACCTACAGCCCAGAGAATGATGAAGACACCAATGATTATGCCACATATAGCTCCCCCATACGGGAGTCCAAAGCAATCCTCTTCCTCGGAGCCATAGCAGTCTTTATCTAGTTCGTGGACTTGAGGTTTCATGGTTTTATCGGCAAGGTGGGCGCCACAACGAGCACAGAAATCCGCATCATCATCGTTTTCATATCCACATGCATCACAGGTTTTCATAGGAAGCCTCCTTGGCTCTACATTCCTGTTTTCTACACTTAAAGTTTTCAGGTTAGCTAAAATAGCTGAAAACCTGCTTCTTTTAGGCGTAAAACCCAGGTTGTTGCTGTTGATCAGACGGCACACCGAAGTTATGACCAAAAGTCCAGATAACAAATAGCATACTGCGGAAAACATCATCTATGGCTTCAAGGAGTGTTGTCTTTGTTAAATTGTCATTGAGTAAACGTACCTGAAATTGCACAGCATCCCAGACTCCATCATTCTCTTTGACAGAAAAGCCAGGGCGGCGTGATAATAGCTGAAGTTTAAGATTATGAATTAGGGGCTTCCGTTTCTCAGGTGAAAGTTTCGCTAGCGATGTTTGATGCGAAGAAGCGACTCGTAAAACTGAAACAACTAGAAGTCCATCTTTCATATCGCGAGGTTTGACAATTTCAATATGATAGGGTGAGCCGACAGGGTAGTTAATACCAAAATGGAATGCTGATTTAGGATCATCAACTTCTTTGCGAAACATGCCTTCTTCGGCTAGCCAGTCATAGACTTTTTGTTTCCATTCATTCGCTATCTTTTTGGGTTTAGCCTTTTCTGACACGTTCATCCATTCCAAAAAGTATACACAACTTTTCATCGAGTCGGAGGAGATAAGAACTTTACTATCCCTATCTGATGCACCGCCTAAATCTTATCATACGGCCATATTGTTTTGGCTTTCAAAAAGGAAGTGACCACTTTGGAACGTAAACGGATTCGAACCGTCTGTCCGCGTGACTGTTATGATAGATGTCACCTGATAGCCGAATTTCCTGAAGGATCTCCAGTACCTGTTCTGAAAGGAGACCCAGACCACCCAATTACACGAGGCTTCACCTGTCCACGCGGAGATAAAGATCTTAAACGAGCAAATAGCCTGCAACGTGTGTTATTCCCCTATATTCGAAAAAAACAGGAGAAGGAAAAGAGGGGCAAAAGAAGTTCATGGGAAGAGGCCTTACAGCTAGTCACAGAGAAACTTCATACTACCCTTCGAAAATGGGGACCTGAGGCAGTTCTCCATATTGAATACGCTGGAAATACTGGTTTACTGACCTGGTATTTTCCTCAACGATTATGGAATGCTTTGGGTGCTACAAAAACCGATTATAGCATTTGTAGTAAATCAGGGCATGAAGCATTAGCTTTGCATTATGGTTCATCCTATGGTTTGCAACCTAGGTCACTTCCCGATCAAAAACTCATTATTTTCTGGGGGATCAACGCTGCCGTCAGCGCAGCTCATATGTGGAAACTCGCCCTTCAAGCACGTAAAGTTAATCGAGCAAACATTGTGGTAATTGATCCACGCATAAGTGAAACCGCGAAACAGGCTGACGTTCACATACGACCTAAGCCTGGGAGTGATGTCGCCTTGGCTTATGGTCTAGCCCATTCCTTGATAACAAAGAAGTTACTGGATGAGAAATTCATTAAGAATTGGACTCGAGGATACGACCAGTATAAGAATGAAGTTAGGAAATGGACTCCCCAGCGTGTGGAAGAGATTTCTGGAATTGAACAAGCACAGGTTGATATGCTAGCAAAGATTTATGGAAAGCGTCGTCCGAGTGTAATTTTCATTGGTTTAGGAATGCAGAAGAGCAAGAATGGGGGGGAGGCTGTCAGAGCGGTTAGCCTACTTCCAGCTCTCATTGGTTTGCATCGTGGATTCTTTTACAGTAATACCAAGGCGTTCAATGTTGATTTTGATTTCATCACAGGTGAAGGAATAACAACTACCCCCCATAATATTGTAAGTCAGGTTGGATTGGGTCAACTCCTTCAAGAAGGGGCATTCAAGTTCATATTCATTTATAACATGAATCCGGCTCAAACTTTACCAAACCAGAAGATGGTTCGAACCGGTTTGCTCCGAGAAGATGTTTTTGTAGTTGTCCATGACACCCATTGGACAGAATCGGCAAACCTCGCCGATATCGTGTTACCAGCGCAAACATACCTTGAGAAAGAGGATCTAATTATCCCCTGGCACGACAATTCCATACAACGGTCCAACCAGCTTATTGAACCTCGCGAAGAAAGTCAAACAGAGATTTGGGTAATGCAACAACTAGCACAGCGGCTCGAACGTAAAGAACGATGGCTATTCCAATCCCCATGGGATGCTGTAAAAATCGCATTCACTGATTCGTTGAAGGAAGGAGCCTTTGAAGAACTTTTAGCAGGAAGACAAGTGCAACTTGAATCAAAACCACTTGATAAATATTCAACCCCAACAGGAAAAATCGAGTTCTTTTCATCTATGGCACGAAATAGAGGTTATTCGCCGCTTCCCCAACATAATGATTTCAGCAGCGCACCTGGCGAATTCATTTTCTTGAACAGCGCAATTAGAAATTATACACATACCCAATTTCAAGATATCTACGGGAAAATACCAGCAGAGGTGTTTATTCACCCTGAGGATGCCAAAACCTTGGATGTCCTCGAAGGAGACCAAATTATGCTTGAAAACGAACAAGGTTCAGTTAAGGCAAATCTTCGCATTTCTACCGAGGTTTCACTTGGAACCTTGTGGGCTCCCCGACAGTTCATTGGGTTGAATGGGAATCCACAAAATTGCTTGGTCCCAGATACATGTCAGTTAATTGGAAAGGGGTCTGTATTTAATTCAACACTTGTGCGCCTACGAAAAATGTTAGATTCAGACTAGTAAGCGAATCCGTGCGGGGCGGTTAGGATTTATTTCTGCAACTTTGACATGTGCTAGAACTGCTGCAAATTGACTAGCCGAACTTGCACCATGTGTATGTGGACGAACTATTGCACCAAGAGTTCCAGGTTTGGGTTCAGCAGTGGTAGCACCAATTTTTAGCCAACCGCCCGATGGAATAAACCTGAATTCCTTGACGAGATCATCAATTGCGTTCACGTGGACAGCGACGCGGGTTTTCTTTTCGCCAACGCGAAACACCATCTCTGTTGGGGAAACGGATTCAACAATAAATTTTGCACCGCTTGCGGTCTTGAGACTAGTTCCGTTTTTGAGTTTTGATCGAATTGCTTGCCGAATGGTATCAGATTGAATCATTTTTCCTACCTCCAAAGTCTTGTACCTATTAGTACTGATACCTTTTCAGACTTACTCCTTTCAACTTGAGCGAAATAATACCAATCAGTTCGAATGTCCCGATTTTGTCTGAACCTTCAATTTCGTGAACGATGATTGAAATGCCGAAGTCTAGAATTAATACTAGCTCACGCTAGTTCCATGGACACCGCTGTCTAGGTTTTTGTTCACCGTGCAGATTGTTGTTAGCTAGATTATACTCGCGCCACAAACACCGCAAAATTGTGCATTTGGGTCAGCAACAGGGTTTCCACAGGCAGAACAGTATTTCACGCCTTCTGTCGATTTTAGTGGAGCGACTTCTTTCTTAGTAGGTGTTGGAGCGGGAATATAGGTTGATTTCTTTGACGCAATGGCCCCTCCAATTAAGGCTAAGAGCCCTGGAAGGAAACCAGAAAAGACAAGTCCAAGAATTCCAGTAAGGATTAGACCAACCTTATGTTGACTTGGATTGCCCCTCCACATGAACCAAACAATAGTAAACACTAATGCAAAAACTGTCATGATAGCGGTAGATATCATTATGCCCATCATTACAGTCATAAATTCAGCGATAGGCGGTGTTCCAGGGGGAAGCGCAGATAGTGGAATTGTGGGAAGAACAGCATATACCATTGCAAATAATGCCGTCATGCCTGCCAATACAAAGAAGAAGATGAGTTGGAGCACAGCACCAACAAGCACAAGTGTTGAGGATGTTCCTTCATCAGCCATTTTAGGAAATCTCCAATGAATTCCTAAGAACTGCTCGTAATCTAGGTACATAAAATTATGTATCTCGGATTCCTAAGATGAAACAAAATTTCAAGTTTAGAAGTCCAACAGGTTTTTCAACACTTGGCGTTCCTCATCTATTAGAGAATTGTTAAGGTTTCAGAGGTTTGAAGGAGGGTGTTGATACGAGCGCTTCACAAATGGTAACTCGTTCTCGAGGGATTGCGTTAACTGCACTCTTATCCGCGGTTTATGTCGCATATGCGCTCCTGGGCAGCTTCATCTTTGGCTCGATTACGCATGGGGCGGATAACTTCGTTGTCCGTTCGCTTGTTTTTGTGATTCTCGTAGGACTCAATTCGGGATTTGGCTTTAGCACAATAATGGGGGGAATATCTGGATTAGTCCTCGAAATTAGTATTCCCACGCCAGTTCGGTTCTATCTTTTTCCCTCGCTTCTCGCCTATGGTTTTGTCTTAGATATTGTCATTAACATTAAGAAAGCGCCGAACGCGGATCTAGGCACGATTCGTATGCTCCTGGGAACTATTTTGGCAAGTCTAGCGATGTCTATCACCGCACTTACAGTGTTTACCCTTGTCGGATTTTTCCCACCCGCGCTTATTCCTCTCATTTGGACATTTGAAATTGTCATCGATATTGTTCTCGGCATTATTGGTGCTACTATTGGGCTGGTGCTGCTGCGTCAACTCGTTTATCTCAAATCCTCATGAAATTTCATCTCACAGGAAGTTAACTTAGATGTGTTACTATTATTCAGTTCCCAACCTTGATCTGTTAGCGACTCATTTTCATGCTACCCCTTCTGAGTCAACCACGTTTGATCGAGTGTATCATGTATCGGGTTTTGTTAAACCGCGGTTACCGGTTATAACTAATGAAGCCCCAAATACAATCCAAATGCTTACGTGGGGGCTCATTCCCCATTGGGTAAAGGATGAAACCACGGCCATTAAACTACAAAGCCGGTTGCTAAACGCCCGATCAGAAACCATTCATGAAAAACCAGCTTTCCGTTCTCTGATTTCTTCAAAACGCTGTTTGGTCCTATCTGATGGCTTTTTTGAATGGCGTCACTTTGAAGGTCTTAAGTACCCGTATTATATCCAACTTGCTAGTGGCGAACCCTTCGCCTTTGCCGGCCTTTGGGATACCTGGTCCCATCCAGAAACAGGAGAAACTATGAAAACCTATTCCATCATTACAACATGGGCAAATCCTCTGCTTGAACAGGTGCACAATACACGTAAGCGCATGCCAGTCATCTTGCACCAGGCAGATGAAAAACCATGGATAGAAGTCGAGCTTAGCCGTGAAGCAATCGATAGTTTCCTAATACCTTACGAATCTAACAAAATGGTTGCACACCCCGTATCTCGGCTAATCACAACGAAGGGTGCAAAGAAGAACGTCCCAGAAGCCATAAAATCCACTCATTATCCCGAGCTTCCATCAATCGAATTCTGATATCCTTTAATTTACTAAACAATCCCCCACATACTTAATTAACAATAACCGGAATTAGATTTCATGGAACAGGGGGTCTCAACAAAATGCCTGATTTTTTCAAAACATTCTCAACTCCCTTTGGAAAAATGAGTATTGTATGGCATGAGACCAAATCACAGCTTCTTGTGACCCACATCTTTTTTTCCCAATCCCAAAAAACGTCGGAGTTGAGAGCTAAGAGGGCATATCCCCATTCGGTCGTTGGAACCGCTCCACAAATCGAAAACCTAGTACTGACCCTGCAATCATACCTTCAGGGCAATGTTGTTGAGTTTGACCTAAGCCTACTAGAATGGTCACAGTGTTCTATAACTCAACAGCGAATATTACGCGCTGAAGCAAGAATTCCACGCGGCTGGATTAGTACATATAACCGAATTGCCCAGCATTTAGGAATCGAAAATGGTGCTCGGGTTGTTGGAAATGCCTTAGCAAGGAATCCCTTTCCGCTAATTATTCCCTGCCATCGAGCCATCAAGTCCGATGGCAGTTTGGGTGGCTACCAAGGAGGCCTTATTATGAAAAGAAGACTCCTTGAAAACGAAGGCGTGCAGTTTACAGCACGCGGAAAGGTTGTTATGAAGAACGTTTATTATTAGGACCTATGAAATTCTACGTCACCACGGTCGGATATATTCGGAAACCTGATGTTAGTTCTATTTTCATTGAAATTGCGCCTCAATACTGGGATGCAACGCTTAAGTTAGACAAGTTCTCTCACATCATCATCCTTTGGTGGATTACAGGGCATGATAACCCTACTAGTCGCGCCAATTTACAAGATTATCCTCCACAAGAATCTGCGGAATTATCTGGGGTTTTCGCTAGTCGTTCTCCAGCCCGACCTACTCCCATTGGGCTATCTGTCGTTGCAATCAAAAAAATTGTCAAAGAATCTCATCGAATCTATATCGATCAAATCGACGCCCATGATAATACTCCTATTATTGATATTAAGCCGTATATGCCATTTTCTGATAAAGTTGACAATTCCAAGGTTCCAAGTTGGTTTCGTGATAATGTTCCTCGATATACTAAGATGGCGGAATGACAATTAGCTCTCTTTTATTGCTTGATGTATGGCAACGGTGCCGAACATCATTGGCTGGCACCCTACTTTTGTAAAGCCTATTTGAAGCAATTTGTCACGGAACTCATTTGCACTGTAAAACCGTTGGATCGAATTTGCTAAAAAGGCCGCCCCAGTTGCAGAACCAAAAAGTAACCGTCCTAATCGTTTGACAACTATTTTCACATACAGGTGGAACAGAATTCGAGTGAACACAAAGGATGGTTGACTAGTTTCCACGTTCACGAATCGTCCATGAACTGCTAAACTCTGGTGTATTTCGCTCAGACACCGATTTAGCAAATCCGGAGTTAGATTTAGGTTGCGAGTGGCAAATGCAATGGTGATAAGATCAAACACGTGATTACGAAAAGGAAGATCACGTGTATCAGCTAGAACGAACGAAACGAGTTCAATGCTTCGTTTTGTGGTGGCGCGGCGTAGCATAGGAATTGAGAAATCGGTGGATACCAGTGCCCCTTTCTGAGGGTGCACGTGTTTTAATGCGGCGGTCATTTCACCCGTTCCTGAGCAGACATCCATCCAACATGCTCCTCCCCCTTTTTCAGCGATTTTCGCTGTCTCTCTTCGCCATACGCCATCTAGTCCAAATGTCAAAAGGCGATTAACCCAATCGTATACCGATGCAATCTTTGAATAAATCCGTTGTAGCCCCTTTGCCATGATGAATCCGCCAACTGAACGCGTCAAATCTTAAAAACGCAAGCATTAGACTACACGAAGGAATTTGATAAGTGAAGATAGGAATACTGGATGAAAACCTAAAATTCATATCAAATACTAACTTGTTGGTTTTTCTACAAGAAGCGAAAAGTGGCTCATTGAGAAGACTTGCAATTGTAATATCACAAAGTGTTGGAAAAGCTCTTCTAATTCATCCTCTGTGAACAAATGGTGGGGAAGCCCCTTTTCACAGCCACTGCTTGGCACCCAAGTGTCTGGTTCGATTTCATTTCCATATTTTGATCCATGTCCCTCGGGAACTGGAACTGTGACCCAAGCAAGCCCTTTCGGCTTTAATACACGATACATTTCTTCAACGGTTTTTCGAATAACAGTGATTCGATCATGATGAATGACTCGTACACTGACTATAGCATCAAAGAACTCATCTTCATAAGGAAGCTGGCGAATATCAGAGAGCGAAGTATGACCAGTAAGTCCTTCTGCAGCAAGTTTCTGAATTGTAGCGCTTAGACCTGACGGAGCAATATCTAGTCCAAACACATCAAACCCTTGTTTTGCCAAATAAACCGTGTGACGCCCACTGCCACACCCATGATCAAGAACGCGGAGTACTCCATGAGTTTTGAAACGTTTTGCTATACCTGGCATTTCATGATGAATTGATTGGTCAAGAAAGAAGCCCTTTTGATATTGTCGTTCCCATGCTAATCGAGCATCATGGAATTCATCGTCAAGATTGGGGAAATTGGCCACCCTCTTGCACTCTAAAAGGCTATAGCCTGTAAGCGAGCGGCTGTAGACAATTCTTGAATTCGTCCTCCAAGTTTCATTGTAATATAGGCAATTAGAACTACTTCACGAGAGGTAAACCGGTGGCGTTGTCCCTTGAAGATGGTAAAATCATGTTTTGCGGGAGCAAAGATAAAGGAATTAAACCGTTTTAATTGATCCACGAGATCTGCAGGAATTCCCAGCTTTTTGGGCGAGAGCCGTCGCACATTACTACCTAATGATCGGGTTTTTGTTGCGGCATCATCTGTGAGTTCAAAGGTCCAGGCGCGTACCAACAGTTCGATATATTCTGCTAAATATCGAATGGCATCTCTGGTAAACCGAGGTAAAGTCTTCAGAGCTTCTTGGGCATCAAGTAATGGATGCTTGGGAGGGGGTGCAACTAGGGCTTTGAGCCGCTGCATTGCCGCATCCTTCAGTTTCTTACTGCGAACCAGATAGACGGCAGTAGTCTCCGCTTCGATATATTCCTGTTCTGTAAGTACTTCTTGAGCCAGCGTCGTAAGATATGGGAGCGCCCATAAAACCTCAGCTTTTCGGCCCGTTTGACTCGGCGTTGCCAATCATAAGTCCTCCTGTCAGAAGATATCACAAAGTAGTGTATTTTCTATTATTTGGGTCTTATCTACTGGTGTAATACTCCACCTAGATGCCTTCAAAATGAACTAAAGGGCTGGTTTAGCAGTTAAAAACACACATTTTTACTATAACTCAGTTAGAGTGAAGAGTATGAGACAACCAGCGATATTTGACGCCTATCCGGATCTTCAAGAAAATATTCCTTGGATTTCCATTCTTTCAAAACCAACTCCGACTCGACAATTGAACCAATTAGTGGAATCATTGAAGACAAAGGAGGAATTGTGGGTTAAACTAGACAATCTCACATCTGACAAATATGGGGGCAATAAGGTCCGTAAATTAGAATTTCTCATAGCAGAAGCCCTTCAACAAAAAAAGGTGCAAATTGCCACATTAGGTGGTTTGGGTACTAATCACGGATTAGCTACTACCATCCATGGACAAGCCAACAACCTAGGCACGCGGCTCTATCTCACGGACCAACCCATAACACCTCACGTGTTGAAGAATCTGAAACTTCTGTATCATTTTGGTGCCGACATGATTTACTCCAAAACAAGAAGAATCGCCAACTTACGTTTTTATTTTCTTGATCGACTCCACCAACGGCAAACCTATTGGATCCCACTAGGTGGTAGCTCAGCAGTCGGTGTTTTAGGGTATGTGAACGCAGTATTTGAACTGCAGAACCAGATTAGCGCCGGACTTCTCCCTGAACCGCGAATCATTTTCATTCCTGTAGGTAGCCTTGGCACTATAGCTGGCATTGATTTAGGATTGCAACTCACAGGGTTATCAAGCCGCGTCAAAGGAATCTGTGTTGCCCCGCAGCTACCAAAGCCAGACCATATAAATCAACTCATCCATAACGCACTTACACTAATGCAAATTAGCAAGAGATTACAACAATTCACCTCCAAACCTCGTTACGAGCTAACTATAGCCCATGCAGGGAATGAATATGGCAAACCCACATCCGAAGGTACTATGGCAACACAACTTGCCCAACGCCTTGAAAACCTAACACTTGACCCTACCTACACGGCTAAGACTTTAGCCGGTGCCATCAGAAATATCCGCCAGGGAGTAAAGGGACCCATCCTCTACTGGCATACATTCAACTCCGTGGATCTCTCACCAATCGCAAATCAGATTGAATATCAGGATCTACCCACACCATTTCACAAATTCTTCAAATCAAGTGATGCAAAGAAAGATTTGCGAGATTAACGCCTTGATTGATGAACCAGATAATGGAAAACACCCATTATACTTCAGATGCGCGTTCTCCGACAATGAGAATAAACGCTGTGATTAACCCAAGGAGTACCAAGGCTTCACCTATTTGTTGCCAGACCAACGCTGTGGGAACAGTTATTGAACCAATTAGAAGATATGTCAAACTGATAACCGAAAGCCCACTAATGAATGCAAGTAGGACCACAATGCTGAGTAGAACAAACAGGTAACGTCGGGCGCCTTGCCACCACCAACTACTGCCTAAAACACCTATCACAGGTGCACGTCGGACAAACACAATAATCGCCCAGAGTCCGAGCATACTGACACCCAATAATACTCCACCAAATAACATGTACGCGTCAGGAGTCCATGGAATCCCAGGAAGCAACGCCCAGATAATCTGTATCCCAAATTGTCCTGCAATAAACCCTTCAAATAATAAGATCCAAACCGCAAAAGCAGCTGAAAAGTACGGCAAGAAGGCCAAAAAGTAAAATTTCCAATCTTTCTGGATTTTGATAAATGGAATCGGCCAAGTAACACCCTTCGCAGCAACACTGGTTACCTTAGTTGGTGTGAATGGCTGTTGACCAGGAGTATCTGGTCCTGAAAAAGATGCAATTGTGAGCCGATAGGCTTTGTAGAGGAGAACAAACAAGGTTCCAAGGAAAAAGAGACCAACAAGAATCAATCCCAGCATGTGCAAAATGAAGGGATTTTGAATAGAAAGCCCAATCCGAATGACTTCTAAAAGGAAGATGAAAGCACGGTGCATACATATCCAGATGCCCATCCACGCCGTAAACACAAGGAGGAACCCCAGAATATATTGAAATCCACGAGGACTACGCTCCGGTGTTCCCAACGGAAGCAACCACACAAAATAGACAATATAAAGCACAATAACCCCTAATGATGCCAAGAAAATACCGATATCATGCAGCGCCGCCAAACCAAGTGGGTTCCCCTGTATAAACGGTATCTGATAGAAATCCGGCGGTAGTATACCGGTTTCAAAAAACGCAACAAGAAACAGCCAGGCTCTGTGGATTACCCCAACCCCGAAAACGTACAGTAGAAACCCAAGTAGCCCAAAAACGAAAAGCCCAATCCATTCATTCACAGATAGTGTCCTCACTCAACCACCAACTCACATCAGCCCCTAGCTAAACCCAATCATAAAAATTTATGCCGTTAATTACTCGAACCACCATACAAGCGCGCGGTTTTACAGTTGAAACCAATGATGTTTCAGATACCACTGAACCGTTTCTTCTAAACCGATTCGTGAATCAGGGTAAACGATCTGATAGCCTGTGCTTTTGAGCTTGGTATTGCTATACTGATAATCGTGAAACATCAAATCGATAGTCGCGCGTTCAAGTTTTGGTTCTGTGTGAGTGAAATTATGAGCCTTCCATTCAGCCCATGAAGCCACTGCGTTTAGAAGCCACCGAGGAAGAAGAGGAAACCGCGTATAGTAAATCTTGGTATTCAATAATGGTGCTACATACGAAAATAGATCGTATTTGCGATAGGAGGAATCATCGACTACATTATAGACTTGGCCTAACGCTTTAGAGATCGAAAGTAAGTGAAGTGCCGCACCAACCACATCCGTGACGTGAACTAGAGGAACCAACGTGTTTAGATTCTCAGAGATAATGGGGAGTTGACCGAGCGCTAGCATTCGAATGATTGTTCCGATTCCATACCGATTGCGAGGACCATAGATAGGCGCCGGGCGCAGAATGATATAATCTAATGTGCTATCGGAAGAAATCCTTTGGACAGCTTGCTCCTGTTCTAATTTTGATTGTTCATAGTTATTTGAAGGACTCGTAGGAGCACGTTCACTGACAGGTAATGATTGAGGAACTCCATACACACCTGCTGTGCTAATGAGCACTAATTTCGAGACTCCAGCGGCGATGGCAGCGTGACAAAGATTCTGAGTTCCTTCAACATTAACTGCGTACAAATCCTCCCAAGACGCTGAATAGCGAAACAAGGATGCAACATGTAAGATGACATCAACACCCTTAACCACGCGAGACAGCGTTTGGAAATCTCGTAAATCGCCAGGTAAAAATTCGGCTTTACGATTCAAGAACGAACGATCAGCTTCGGGTAAGTCCATGCCACGAACCGTATAATTGGGATTCAAGAGCAACTGGTCAATGAAGTGACTTCCCACAAACCCACAAGCCCCCGTAACTAAGATCCGTTTTTTTGGCACTCCGCGACCTCCATGAATCATAATAGCCCAACAATCCCTGTTTGTCCTTCGTGTCGACCAAACAGGAGGTATCCAAGAAATATACCACAATACAACCATAACGGATAGATTGCAAACAAGACTATAGCTACTGTATCAATGAGACCTGCTGTGTTCGTGTATTCGAAGCCAAAGACGCAACTATTGATCATGAAATCCCGTCCCGTCACCGCTCGACCCGTCCACAACCACATCCAATCAAACCATCCCAAGTTCATATACATCGACCCCGCGGCCGCCCAAAAAAGTACCACTGTAAGCAGCCCTAGGACCTTCGTGGCATGAGGGGTCACTCGATATAGCCAGCGGTTCCGTAACCAGACAATAACCGCTCCACAAAAGAGCAATAATAACGGGTCCAGAAGGAAACTCATGGCTATCAACTAGCGAACTATGTATTAAAAACCCTAAACACCTTATCCGGTTTGCTGAAAGAACCTTTTTACATTAACGCCAGCCGATTCGAGCCGACGAATTGTGGTTTTATACGGATCGCATCGTTCTTCTTCCAGCTGTTCCACCAGCTGCATATCCAAGTCAGCGAGTCGAGTAATGAGTAGCTCGCGTTCCTCTGCTGACATCAGCCGTGGATCCGTCATGGCTGCCACATGAAAGCGCGCCTTTGCCTTCAGGAGATGTTCAATGGCTTGAAATGGCAAATCAACTGCCTCACCAACGGCACCGGTTCGCGTCTGAAATCCTTTTGGTGTTGCGGCTTTCAGACTCAGCCGAACATGCACCTTCTTGAACTGTGCAATCCGTCGGGCGTAGTCGGCATCGTTACCAAGCAAAATGCCATTTGTTTCTAACATGAATGATGCAAACCTTGAGTCTTCTATGAGTGGCAACACCGCCAATAAATGTGCCTTACACAGCGTTGGCTCCGCTCCTGAAATCCGCGCCTTTCTAATATTCCTATCGCGTCCTGCCTCCGACAGGGCATTCACTAACGCTTTCGGTGTGTAAAACTGTCCACGACGCTCTGGATACTCACGTGAATCGTCGACCCAACAAAAAATACAGCGCAATGGACACCCCACCGCGTACGCGGTGGCTATCCCACCATAGACTCCTGCGACATATACATCCGTGTATTTCCGAGCACAACCCTCATGGCGGCACACAATGCTTTGAGTTGCTTCCGCTAGCAGCGTCGGATCATATGGCACACTGGAAGGCGTTATCATCCGAGGATAGGATTCCATTGTGAAGAAATACGATATCTAGTGAAAAAGTCTGTTGGAACCCATTGCACAACCAAAACCCAAACAATTAATAATGCTTAACACTGTTAAGACTCTTTGATGACTGTGTCAATCCCTAAAAACACCCTCAACCTCATTGGCAACACCCCAATGGTCCCAGTTCTCCACCTAAATCCTAACCCCAATGTCAAGATATTTTTGAAGCTGGAAAAATTCAATCCCGGAGGATCCGTTAAAGACCGAATTGCCAAATATATGATTGAGGATGCAGAACAGCGTGGGGTGCTCACCAAGGACAAAATTGTCCTCGAGCCCACCAGTGGTAATACTGGCATCGGATTAGCTCTTGTGTGTGCGGCCAAAGGCTTTCAACTGGTATTGGTGATGCCAGAGTCCATGACTAAAGAACGTCGACAAATTCTCGCTGCCTATGGCGCGCACATGAATCTCACTCCAGCAGAAGTCGGGATGGATGGAGCCGAAGACGAAGCCCACAAAATCGCGGAAGAAAACCCGGACAAATATTTCATGCCCGACCAATTTGCCAATGAAGCCAATGTCCAAGCCCATCGTGAAACCACCGCTGAAGAAATCTGGCGCGACACCAAAGGTGCAATTACCCATTTTGTGGCTGGAATGGGCACCAGTGGCACCATCATGGGTGTGGCCTCCACATTAAAACCCCGCAACAAAGACCTCCAATTCATAGGCGTCGCTCCTCACCCTGACACACCAATAGCTGGATTGAAAGACTTCACCACTCAGTACGTCCCCAAAATTTTTCAAAAATCATGGATTGATGATACGGTTCAAATCCGTCTCAACGAAGCCCAAGAGGCCGTACGCCTCCTCACCACCAAAGAATGCCTATTCGTTGGGCCCAGCTCAGGCGCTATCTTCCTCGCCGCCCAACGCCTTGCCCAAACCCTCAACTCCGGCACCATCGTCGCCATCATGCCCGACGGCGGCGAACGCTATCTTAGCACCGAACCGTGCACCACCGACCAATGTTTAACCTGCGCACCACACCACGGAATCAAATGCAGCCTCACCCACACCAGCCCCTCCAACGCCCACAAATGATTTTTGAACTATACCCCCACTTTCCTTCTCTTTTCGCTGTCATCATCCAGAACACACATGCAACCCCCCCCAAATCAAGAAGAGGGAGCACGCTTCCAAAAAAAAGGATTTCTAAAGTCCGGGGATTTTAGTTCGATCGTAAACGTAGTCTAATATCCTAGAGATTACAGAGACCAATACCAGATATATCAGAGCAATAAGCAGATAGGCGGTTAAGGTTAGAAAAGTACGGGCAACAATAAAGTGTGCCGCAGCAAAGAGATCTTCAACTCCAATAAAGTAGGCAACAACAGTGTATTTTGGTAGATAGGCGGCTTCGTTGGACCATGAAGGTATGACTCGACGTAGGGATTGCGGTAAGACAATGGAGCGGATACCCCCAACCCGCGATAACCCTAGGGATTGTGCAGCTAATAATTGTCCAGCACTCACAGAAGCGATTGCGCCTCGAAGGTACTCAGCCTGATATGCCGTACTGTTAAGTCCTAATATCAAATAGCAAGTAAAAATCCGATGATTCAAAATGGTAACCAACTGGCCACCCGGACCAATTATTTGGATACCCCAATCTAAAGGGAGTGGAGGATACCCGAGCATTTCGAGCATCGCACTTAGACTATAGGGAAAGAAGTAGAAGAGAAAAAGTTGAACAAGCAACGGGGTACCACGGATTACTTCAATGTAGGTAGTGCAAATTCTTGACAGGATTCGTCCGCCATATTGTCGACCAATAGCGAACACCAAACCAAGAAAGAAGCCCATTACTAATGCGGTAAAATATAACGTTAGGGTCGTCGCTAAACCTGAGATAATTTCAGTACTATAGGATAATACGGTAAGGAGGTCTTCAAGCCATCTAGGGAGGACTTGAATCACTAAGTACCTTCCTCCTCATTTTTCTGTTCAAGAATCGCTTCATGGTGACCGTAGAGAACTTCAAGCTGATGAAGGAATTGCTTTGCTCTCTCCGTTTCAGGAGAAACAGAAAAGTGCCTAGGAGTCCCCCGTTCGACAATAAGCCCGTGGTCAATGAAAATCATCTCATTTGCAACAGCTCGGGCGAAGCCCATTTCGTGAGTTACCACAACCATCGTTGTACCAGTTTTAGCAATCTCAAGCATCACTTGTAACACTTCACCAATTAATTCAGGATCTAACGCAGATGTGGGTTCATCAAACAGAATCAAAACGGGATCCATAACCAAGGCTCGAGCGATTCCCACTCGTTGTTGTTGCCCACCTGACAACTGGGCGGGATAATGGTCTACCCAATCCGCCATCTTCACTTGTTCTAATGCCTGTAGGGCCTTTTCGTTTGCCTCTTCTTTTGACAAGCCAAGTACACGACGTGGACCAAGGCTAACATTTTCTAATGCCTTAAGATGCAAAAAAAGATTGAAATGTTGGAAAACCATCCCAATCTTTGATCGAATTTCATTCAGATTCGTATCAGAATCCATGAGATTCGTACCTTGAAGCACCACTGTTCCTTTGTCTGGGGAAGTGAGCATATTGATACAGCGGAGGAGGGTGCTTTTCCCTGACCCACTGGGACCAAAAATTACCTTAACTTCACCTTCTTCCACGTCAAAAGAGACGCCCCTAAGAACTTGTAGTTCATCATATGCCTTCCAAATATTTTCTACTTGAAGTAACGGTATTTCCACTTCTCTTAGCCTCCTAATCCTAAGTCTTTGAGTTTCTGAGTTTGTCGCTCTCCAAAGAATCTCGTGACGGGATAGGTAAAGATGAAATAAATAACAGCGAGAACCACAAGCGGGGGAGTCAACATCTCTGGATTATTCGCCACAACTCGAAATGTAACCCGGAGCATTTCGATCATACCCACAGCTGAAGCGAACGTTGTATCCTTGATTACAACGGCATATTCATTTGACCAGCTTGGAAGAGCCATTCGAAGGGCTTGAGGTAAAACTACATGTCGAAACGCTTGTAGACGGCTCAGCCCTAATGCCCTCGCCGCCAACTGCTGTCCTGGAGTTACGGAGAGGATAGCCCCTCGAAGGATTTGAGATTGATAAGCCCCACTTCGAAGCGCCAACGAGAGAATAACCGCTGCTAGAGTTCTGTTTAGCGGGTCGATAAACCAAAAGAGTCCAGGAAAACCAAATGCAAAAATAAAAATTAACACTAGCAGAGGAATGCCGCGAAATACTTTCTCATAGGCAATTGCAACCCATTCGATTTCTCGGCCACCATAAACCCGCATCAGCGCTAATAAAAGTCCAATCAAAAATCCCCAAATCAGACCGTGTGCTGTAAGAATTAGCGTTGTAGGTAATCCTTGGATAATAATGTAAAAAAAGATGGAGGGGAGATCCGGCGCTTGCAACATGTATCACCCAAACCACTGTGCGATAAGGGCGTCCATTGTTCCATCTGCAAACGCATTCAAAATTACAGTGTTCATTGCCTGCAATAAATCCGGAGTCTCCCAACGGCAAAATAGGGCTGTAGGTGGTGCAGGAACGGTGAAAATCGTTTTGAAACTATAAATTCCTGCATAGACTGTAAAGACTGGTTCATCCACATAGGCTGCATCGAGTCCGCCAGCTTCCAAGTCAGCTAGCATGATATCTGCTCTAGCATAGCGAATTAGGTTTATACCAACACCTGCATCAACCAAATCTGTTAGATCAAAGTCTTCAACTGTACCTGATTGAACTCCAACATCGTAGCCTTCCAGATCCTCCAAGTCAGTAATTGTGAGGGTTGAGTTCCCCTTGACAATTACAACTTGATTGGTTCGGATATAGGGAACTGAATGGGCAAGCTGTTGAGCGCGTATGGGTGTGACAAACATGGCAGCCGCAATCATATCAATTGTGCCAGCTATGCATGCCGCAGGTAAGGCGTCAAAATCCATATCCACCCACGTAACCGTAACATTGAGGTAGTCAGCAATCATATCAGAAAGATCGATATCAAAGCCTTCATACTGATCTGTCGTCGTGTTGTAAATCTCAAAAGGGGGCCAATCAGAACTTGTTCCCACAATAAGCGTGCCCCGATCTTGAATCTGCGCAATAAAACTAGGCGCCGGAGCCGGCGGAAGTAAGGCTGGCGCAAACCAGCCTACACTGAAACCAACCGCTATACCGATAATCAAAGCAATAGCAGCAATTCCTCTACCATTCAAAACATAAGACCTCCACTTATATGAACCATCAGGTTCGCCACTAATTATCGCGGAGACATCATAAATATTACTAAAATAGCTTCACAGCGAAGTAACCCAAAGATTCTACGAAAAAATCGTCCAACTTATCACAACCACCCAACATTAGGTCAACCAAACCAAACTTAGTAAGACAGAAACCTCTAAGAAAAACCATTCTGAGATAAACGAAATGTGGAAGCTATCGTGAAGGAAGGTATGATTGGTGAATTTTTGGGACCAAGCCTATTCATATACACCCCCCTGGGATATAGACCAACCCCAACCCGTCTTCATCGACCTGTTAAATCGGGGCGAAGTCCAACCAGGACCCCTCCTAGATGTCGGATGTGGCACCGGTGAAAACGCCATCTTCTTTGCCCGTAACGGATTTAGTGTCACCGGTATCGATTTATCTCCCACTGCCATACGCCTTGCCAAACAAAAAGCTCACCAACACCACATTTCCGTGAATTTTTACACGGAAAATGCACTTATGCTCGCAAATCGATTTGCCCCAGCCACCTTCACAACTGTGATTGATTCCGGGCTCTTTCACACATTAACCGACGATGAACGCCCCGTTTTCACTGACCAACTCGCCAAGATTCTCAAAGACCATGGCAACTACTTCATGCTCTGCTTCGCCGACAAAGAACACCGCCCAAGCGGCCCCCGCCGCATCTCCAAAGAGGAAATCCATCACACCTTCACCCCTCATTTCATCATTAACTATATCCACGACGCCATCATGCTCTCCAACATCCATAATCCCCCCATCCAAGCCTATTTCACCTCCGCAACCAAACTCTAAAAAAAGAGCCTCTCCGAACCCCACGACGACGAATCCGAATAGCCCTCCTTTTCGAAGCCATGCGATGGCTCGGACACACCACGCAACCTGAATCACCCCCCACGCTCTCCCACGACCCACTCGAAAAGCCTATCATCGCCATCTTCACAGAAGAAGACAATCCCCCAACCGAGACATATCAAACTAAAACTCATGTTCCGGACTATTAACGCCCCTTGATGCACATCGTTTTTTGCTATGAAGAGGGGGTGGTTAGGGTTTCCTTCGTCGGAAGTATACTATGACAATGATACAAAGGGCAAGTCCTATACCAAAGGCGACGGCAAGGACAATGAGACCCGGGGGCACTGGGTGTGGTTCCCGAGAATTGAGCACTGCAAGGAAAATCTCCTCGAATAGCGGCGCATCAGCATGGACCGCCACCATGGTATTGTAAGGTTGCCAGCCAAGCGATTGGGTCCAGCCAGTTTCATTTCCCCCATCGACCAACACCGCGATATAATGCCCTTCAAAAGTCACCACAGACGGATCCGTTAGCGCAACCGCCGCTAACTGATCCCAGAAATAGCCTCCCAGTCCTGGTCGAAGAAATTCATAGATAATTGCAGCTTCCCGCGTTCGCATTTCGTTTTCCCACCGCGTCCGAAACGCCTCATTTTTCGGCACCTCATTGGTCGCATCCAAGGGAATGAGCGTTATGGGAACCCCGGATTTGAACACGATATCTGCCGCCAGAGGGTCAACCCAAATGTTCCACTCTGCCACATAGTTCGGTATTGGCGGATATTCATACCCGACATTCCCCGGAACGGTCACCGCGCCACCCATACAATGGATGCCCTCAATTCTCTCCCTTATCGACGGATCTGCTTGCAGCGCGATGGCAATGTTTGTTAACGGACCCAACGGCACCAACGTAACATTCTCCGTTGAACTCGTGATGACCGAGATAATCAATTCCGAGGCATTCAGCGCCGAAGGTTGCAAGTCCGTTGGCGGTAAATCTAACCCATAGAAGTTATAACTCCCATCCCGCCACGCGGTGGGAAACGCATTATCCCCTGCAAGAGGCGTTGCCTTTCCCCCCGCCACCGGAATATCCCGAATCCCCAGATAAGCCAACAACCGCAACACATTCGCCACCCCCTCCTCGATGTAAGTGATTCCACACGACACCGTAATCGCCCGTACCGACACCCCCGGATGCTTCAACAAATACAACAGTGCCGGAGTATCCGACGGATCCACATCCATATCCACGATCACCGGCACCACACCATGCTGAGCCACGCAACGCCCACTCAACGGCATCTGGCCAACGAACAGAATCCCCACTAGCAAAATCAACGTCAGCCTAGACCAGTTGACCAACTCATCCACCACCAATGACGAGCTCTAGACTCACGCGTATTTAAGCAAGGTCGCACAAATAATTAGTTAACCAGAAACCGGTTAATTTTTATACTATGCAGAACAGAATACTGACTACACGAGGGAATTGCTAACATCAGACCCCGGTGATTCTCCCATGTTTACCTCACTCCGGTACCCATCAGCCAAACAAAACTGGATCTGGTCCCAACGCCGACGTAACGTCAAACCCTCCGACCTCGCCGCCGAACTCAACGTCTCACGACCCTTCATCAGCAAAGAACAACGCATCGCCGAAAAACGCATTAAGAAACTCATCGAACACGCCGCCTCCATCAATCGCATCACCATCCACCACATTAGCCCACATTACGGTATTGCCATCGGCTACTGTTCGGCGTCGCACACTGACACCTACATCCTCTACTCACCATCGATTGGCCTCCAGACCTGGTTTGCTCATAAAGGTGAATGCATGGGCTGCAGTGACTATCCCAAATGTGAAAGCACTCTCACCACCTTAGCCCAGGAATGGGACATTGAACCCCCACCGGATCTTGCTCCCACGGATTTAGCAATCTTGCTGTTTCAAACCATCATGAGCCGATTAAAATGGCACAACAAATACAGCCCGGAAGGGAAGTAACCTCCACCACCGAGGCTTGCCCTAAACCCCCCAAACCTNNNNCCCACCAACCACACATTACCCGTTCTCCCAGGTTCAATCGAACCCACCTCATAGCCCTGGGCCTCACATCCCTGACCCTTTTCAGCGTCTTCTCCGTTGGCCAATGGTACATGTTCATGCTTCCCATACCGGAAAACACGGTCATTTCCAGCACAATTTTTGGTGGACCAGAAGAAGATGAAATCTCTTCGCTGGTTCAATTGGAAGATGGAGGATTCATCGCAGCAGGACGTACAGCGAGCTGGGGAGGCGGAGGCGATCCAGAGCTCCCCTTCGCTCTTTGGTTAATCCGCCTCGATGAAAACCTAAACATCCTGTGGAACCAAACGTATGGCCCCATATTCAGCCTAGTTGAACCAGCCCTTGCCGTATGCTCCGATGGCGGCTTCGCACTCGCCGTCATAAGACCATACCGGGGTATCCTCTTAGTTCGTATTGATGAAAACGGAAACCACCTATGGACCCAACAATTTACCAACCATTCAATTTATCTCCGACATGCCCGCCCATGGGCCATCACCCAATGTGACGACGACGGATTTGCTATCGCGGGGGGAACGTACCATGAAATCTGGCTAGTAAAAACGGATTCAACGGGCACCCCCGAATGGCACCACCTCTATTATATAGATGTATACCATAACTTCAATGAGGCTGGCTTGCTGGCATACGAACCCAACGCAGGCTTCCTCTTTATGGGTGGCACCTNNCATTGACACAGATGGCACTTTACTGTGGCACCGCTCCTATAGCAGTACTATTTATTCATGGTCCTTCCTCGTCACACGTTCAGGTGAGTATCTTATGTGTGGAGGACCCGGCCAATTTACCAATGGCCCCAGTACTTGGCTTACGCGCATCAGGGCCAACGGCAATCTTTTCTGGCTAAGACCCGTCGGGATAGCGGGAGCCGCGGGCAGGGGAATCGTTGAATGCCATGATGGCGGATTCGCCATAGTTGGCGTTAACGACCCATACGATACCGACTCTGACCTGTGCCTTATGCGCACAGACAGTCTGGGTACCACCTTGTGGGAACGTGTATATGGCACCGAAGACACCTATGACACCGGAGCGGCTATTCTCCAACTCGCTGACGGGAGCTTTCTACTCGCTGGAATTACCAACACATCTTCCAGCAATACTGAGGCCTGGTTTCTCCGGGTTACCGACAGCCCCACCAGGCACTACGTCATCACCCAAGGCTTCCTCGCTGGCGTCATCATCAGCCTCAGCGCCATCACCATCCTCGCCGTAATCCTGGCCTACCGCTTCATCAAACGCCGACGCCAACCAACCCCCACCTAACATGACTTACACCAACGCAAATCCTCACCGAAACCACATTAACCAACCAAAACCCGCGCCCCACCACCACGTGGGGAGTTCCTGAGTCCCTCTCAACAGAATCTGATCAATTTCTACTCCGCTGAACGATTAGCAACACAATCACAAAAATTAACCAGAAAGTGGTTAATTATATATACCAGTTTGCATAGATACAGAATCGAAGCTGCATTAGGCTAGATGCGTAGCAGCTTG
>JABAOF010000622.1_pt1 | contig 58310 bp, 43 predicted proteins | sample 7062171 | NCBI WGS metagenome assembly JABAOF01 (sample SAMN14538628, study PRJNA623070) | marine sediment metagenome | biome: marine biome [ENVO:00000428]; feature: marine pelagic biome [ENVO:01000023]; material: deep marine sediment [ENVO:00002113] | place: India: Gulf of Khambhat ... | reverse complement strand
TGGCCCCCGGCGCGGTGGCGCAGCCGGCCGCCGCGCCGCGAGCGCCCGAGGCGGCGTCGGCATCGGCGCCGCGCGCGCTCTGGACCCGCATGGACCTGCCCGGCTCGGCGCCGGGGCGCCGCGTGCCCGTGCTGCGGCGTGAGGCCTCGGCGGGCGCGGGCGCGCCGCGCGTGGTCGTGGTGCCCGGTTCGGGCTGCGACGGCCTGGGCCCCATTGCCCCGGCCTACTTCGAGGGCCTGGAGCGCGCGCAACTCTGGGTGCTGCACAAGCCTTTCACCAACCCCTGGGTTCGCACCGCGCCCGAGCGCTGCGGCGAGGCCTTCGCGCGCGACGACCGGCCCAGCCGCTGGCAGGCCGATGCACTGGCCGCGCTGGCCGCGCTGCGCGCGCGCGAACCCGAGCGGCCGACCTGGGTGGTGGGCATCTCGGAGGGTGGCGACCTGCTGCCCGCGTTGGGCCGGGCCCTGGGCCCGTCGCTGCGCGGCCTGGTGCTGCTGTCGGCCACGGGGCTCGATCCGGCCGACACGCTGCGCCTGCAGGCGCAGCGGCTGGGCCAGGCCTTCGCCTGGGACGAGATCCGGACGGCGAGCCGCAGCGCGCGCCCCGACGAGGAGTTGCTGCACGGCCGCAGCCTGGGCCACTGGCGGGACCTGCTGGCCTGGCGCCTGTTCGGGCCCCTCACGGCCGAGCCCTGGACGCTGTGGCACTGGTGGGGCGAGGCCGACGCCTTGATTCCCCCTGAGGCCCACGAGCGCTTCGCGCGCGAGGCGGCCGATCGCCCGGTGCGCCTGTGCGCGCGGCGCTGGGCCGGGGCCGACCACGGCCTGCACCGGCCGGCCGGCGGCCCGGTGCAGCCCGCGCTGTGGCGGGTCCTCCTGGCCGCCGATGGGGCCGGGGGCACGGACTGCGGTCCGCCCTAAGGCAGTGCCAGATCCGTCGCCGGCGCGGGCAGCTCCACGAAGAAGGTGCAGCCCTGGTCGGGCGCCGTTTCGCACCACAGCCGGCCCCCGTGGCGTTGCACCACGCGCTGCGCCAGCGCCAGGCCCATGCCCACGCCGTCGTAGTCCATGGAGTGGTGCTGGCGCTGGAACATCACGAACAGCGACTTGGCCTTGGCCAGGTCGAAGCCCACGCCGTTGTCGCGAACGAAGAGCGTGCGCACCCCGCCCACGGTGGGCAGCTGCCCCACCTCGATGCGCGCCTGGGGCACACGGCGCGTGAACTTGGCCGCGTTGTCGAGCAACTGGCCGAAGACCTCGGCGAGCAGGATCGGATCACCCGCCACCACGGGCAGCGCCGGGTCGATGACCCACTCGATCTCGCGCGGTGCGTTCTCGGCCCGCAGGCGGCCCACGATGCCCATGATCAGCGGCGTGAGCGAGACCGGCACCGGCTCGATGGCCACGCGGCCCAGGCGCGCGTACTCCAGCAGGCCGTCGATCATCTGGCCCATGCGCTTGCCGGCGTTGCCGATGGCGGTCTGGAACTGCAGCAGCTCGTGGTGCTGCGCCGGGTCCAGCCCCTCTTGCGTCAGTGTGACGTACTGGCCGATGTGGCGCAGCGGCGCGCGCAGGTCATGTGCCACCGTGTAGGAGAAGGCGTCGAGGTCGCGGTTGGCCGCGTCGAGCTGTCGGGTGCGCTCGGTCACGCGGTGTTGCAACTCCTCGTTCAGGCGCGCCATCACGTCGGCCAGGCGCTTGGACTCGGTGAGGTCGCGCGTGATGACCGAGACGCCCTGCAGCTCGCCCTGTTCGTTGCGCAGGGCCGTCAGCGTGGCGTGTGACCAGAAGCGCGTGCCGTTCTGCCGGTGGCTCCAGCCCTCGTGCTCGGCGTGGCCTTCCTCCAGGCACACGTCCAGCATGACCTGCGTGTCGGCCCCGGCGAGTTGTTCGTCCTGTGGCTCGAACAGCGCGTCCAGCGAGCGGCCGAGGATCTGCCCGCGATCGAAGCCGTGCAGGCGCTGCGCGCTGTCGGTCCAGTCGGCCACGCCGCCGTCGGGGTCGAGGAAGAAGATGGCGTGGTCGCGGATGGCGTGCGACATCAGGCGAAAGCGCTGCTCGCTGGCGTGGAGCTCGGCGCTGCGCTGGGCCACGCGTTCTTCGAGGTCGAGGTTGGCGTTGAAGACGAAGTCTTCGGTGCGGCGGCGCTCGGTGATGTCGATGAGCTCGATGAAGAAGCCGTGCACGCCGCCATCGTGGCTGTCGGGCAGGTAGTGCACCTCGTAGTAGTGGGGCGTGCCGTCCGCGCCGGGGCGCTCGGCTTCGTGGCTCAGCGATTCGCCGTTGAGCGCCTTGGCCACGCGCGGCAGCACCTCGGGCAGCACCTCGGGCGAGAGCACGCGGCTGAGGTCGATGCCGATGACTTCGTCGGGACTCAATCCGTAGCCGGCCGCGTAGGCGGCGTTGCAGAAGCGGCAGACCAGGTCCTTGTCGTAGTAGGCCAGGCGCGAGGGCGTGCGGTCGGTGATGGCCTGCAGCAGGCGCAGGCGGGCGATGATCTGGCGTTCGATGCGGTCGCGGCCCGTGACGTCGACCGCGGCGGTGTGCGAGCGCAGGAATCGGCCGCTCGCGTCGCGCACCGCATGAGAGATCAGCTCCACGGTGAAGAAGGCGCCGTCCTTGCCGAACAGGCGCAGCGTGATGGGAAGCGCGCGGCCGTGCGTGCGGAGTTCGTGCAGGTGGTCGCGCAGTTGCCGCAGGTCGCTCTCGTCGCGCAGGTGGGCGAGTGTGGGGAAATCCGCGCCGGCCCCGCTGGACAGGCCCTCGATGTCCGCCCGGTTGTGGCCGAGCCAGCCGAGCAGCGTGTCGTTGATGGCCTGCACGCGCAGGCCCGTGTCCAGTGCGAGCAGGCCGCAGGGCGCGTCGTCCCACAAGGCATGGCCTTCCACGATCGCTCGCTCGCTGCTGGCTGGTTGCATGTCTGGCCTCCCACCCGCGTCGTGGCGCGGGTCCTTGTGTGGGGTGCATCCCCGGAAAGGGCCACTCTAGCGGCCGATCGCCAGGCGTGCAAATCGCCCGTGGCGGGAGGCCCGCGTCCGGGTTCGGGCGGTCGGCGCGTGGCGGGTCTCAGGCCACGCGTTCGAGCCCTGCCTCGGCCATGGCCGCCGTCGGCACCACCGCGCGCTCGCCCAGGTAGGCCGCGGCCAGCGCCCCATCGGCCGCGATCTCGGCCGCGGTGCCCTGGGCCACGATGCGCCCGCCCTCCATCACATAGGCGCGGTCGGCCAGGGCCAGCGCCAGGCCGGCCATCTGGTCCACCAGCAGCAGGGTCATGCCCTCGCGTCGCAGGCGGTCCAGCGCGGCGAACAGCTCGGCGATGACCTTGGGCGCCAGGCCGAGGGAGGGCTCGTCCAGCAGCAACACGCGGGGGCGCGACATCAGCGCGCGTGCGATGGCCAGCATCTGCTGCTCTCCGCCCGATAGCAGACCGGCGCGCTGGTGCAGGCGCTCGCGCAGGCGCGGGAAACGCTCGAGCTGTTCTTCGACGCGCGCCTCGCGGTCCTCGGGCCGCAGGAAGGCGCCGAGGCGGATGTTGTCGAGCACGCTCAGCTCGGGGAACACCTGCCGGCCCTCGGGCACCAGCACCACGCCGCGCGCCACCACCTGCTCGGCGCCGAGCTCGTGCAAGGCCGCGCCGTCCAGGTGGATGCCACCGCGCACCGGGCGGTGCAGGCCCGCTATCGCTTTCATGAGCGTGGACTTGCCGGCCCCATTGGCGCCCAGCAGGGCCACGGCCTCGCCGCGGCGCACGCGCAGGTCGATGCCGTGCAGCACGGGCTCGGCGCCGTAGCCGGCGACCAGGGCGCCGACGCCCAGGGCTTCCTCGCTGTCCAGCGGTACCCGCGCCTGCGCTGCGACGCCAGCGTCGAGGCCCTCGCCAAGATATGCGGCCTGCACGGCCGGGTCGGCCTGCACCTCGGCCGCCGTGCCCGCGGCCAGGCGCTCGCCCGCGTCCAGCACCACCACCTGGTCGCTGATGTCCATGACCAGGGCCATGTCGTGCTCCACCAGCAGCACGGCCAGGCCGGCGTCGGCGATGCGGCGCAGCAGCGCGCCCAACCGTTCCTTGTCCTCGCGCGAGAGGCCGGCGGCCGGCTCGTCGAGCAGCAGCGCGTCGGGATCGGTGGCGAGGGCGCGCGCCACCTCGACCAGGCGGCGGTCCACGTGCGGCAGGTCGGCCGCCAGGGTGTGCGACGAGCCGGTGTAACCGCAGAAGGCCAGCAGCTCGCGCGCGCGCCGCAGGTGCCCGGGTGCGCGGCGGCGCGACGCGCCCAGCAGCGGGCCCAGGCGCCCCCGTCCCATGGCCAGCACCACGTTGTCGAGCACGCTCAGCGAACCGAAGAGTTGGGAGGTCTGGTAGGTGCGCGCCACGCCGGCCCGCGCGATGCGCACCGCCGACTGGCCCGCGAGTTCGCGCGCGCCGAGCGAGAAGCCGCCCGCCGTGGGCTGGTAGAAGCCACCGAGCACGTTGAGCGCGGTGGACTTGCCCGCGCCGTTGGGCCCGATCAGGCTGGTCACCTGGCCGGCCTCGGCGCGCAGGCTCAGGTCGCCCACCGCGCGCACGCCGCCGAACTGCATGGTGATGCCTCGGGCCGCCAGGCCGGCGCGCGCGCGTGCGTGCAGGCCCAGTGCCGCCGCGCCGGGCTCGGCCGCCGGTGGGGCCGCGGGCCACAAGCGCACGCGCAGGCGCTGCAGGCCGCCGACCACGCCGTCGGGCGCGGCCCACAGCACCACCAGCAACAGGGCGCCGAAGAACAGCAGGCGGTACTCCTCCAGGCCCGACAGCAGCTCGGGCAGCAGGCCCACCACCACGGCACCCACCAGCGGCCCGGCCACCGATCCCGCGCCGCCCAGCATCACCACCAGCACGAACAGAATGGACTGCAGGAAGCCGAAGGTGTGCGGCGTGACGAAGCCCGACAGCGGCGCGAACAGCGCGCCCGCGGCGGCGGCCAGCACGGCCGACACGGCGAAGGCCACGGTCTTGATGAACAGCGGGTTCAGGCCGATCGATTCGGCGGCGGTTTCGGCGTCGCGCACCGCGCGCAGGCCCGCGCCCCAGGTGCCGCGCGACAACCAGGCGTAGCCCGCGAGCGCGACACCCACCGTGGCGATGGCCAGCAGGGCGACCGCGCGCTCGCCCTGCGCGAAGCCCAGCGAAGGCGCTGCCAGGCCCATGATGCCGTTCTGCCCGCCGGTGAGCGCGCCGGCCTCCACGATGCCGTGCTCCACGATGAAGCCGAAAGCGATGGTGACCATGGCCAGGTAGGGCCCCTTCACGCGCAGCGCCGGCAGCGCCAGCAGCGCGCCCGCGCAGCCGCCGAGCAGCGCGGCCACGGGCCAGGCGGCCCAGAAGCTCCAGCCGGCCTGGGTGGTGAGGATGGCCACCGTGTAGGCACCGATGGCGTAGAAGCCCACGTGGCCGAAGGACACCTGACCCGACAGGCCGAGCAGCACGTTCAGGCCGATGCCCACGATGGCCAGCAGGGCCACGTTGGCGAGCACGAAGACCCAGTAGCCGTTGACGGTGAGCGCGAGCACGGCGCCCACGGCCAGCAGCGCCAGCACGGCCGCGATCTGCGACGGCGTGCCCAGGCCCAGCGGGCGGGGCGTGGTGCGGGAAACGGCAAGGCTCATACCTTCTTCACCTCCGCGCGGCCGAACAGGCCGTTGGGGCGCCAGGCCAGCGCCGCGATGACCAGCGCGAAGCTGAGGATCTGCGTGTAGCCCGAGCCCAGCGTGGCGGTGATGGTGGCCTCGGCCAGGCCGAAGATCAGGCCCGCGATCATCACGCCCCAGGCGCTGGTGATGCCGCCCAGGATGGCGACCGCGAAGGCCTTGAGGCCGAACAGCGTGCCCATGTCGGCCGCCACGTTGAACAGCGGCGCGATGAGCACGCCCGCGATGCCCGCGAACAGCGCCGACAGCGCGAAGGCCAGCGCCACCGCGCGCCGGATGGGAATGCCCATGAGCCGCGCGGCCGCGCGGTTCTGCACCGCCGCCAGCAGGGCCGTGCCCCAGCGCGTGCGACGCGACAGGGTGTGCAGCAGCGCGGCCAGCGCCAGACCCACCACGGGGATGAGCAATTGCAGCGGGTACACCCCCAGCCCCAGGCCACCGATCTCCAGCGGCGACTGGGCCAGGGGCGAGGCCAGGCTGCGCGGCTCCTTGCCGTAGGTGAACATCACCAGGTTGTCGAGCACGATGCCCAGGGCCACGGTGGCCATGAGCCAGGCGTCGGAGCCGCGGTTCACGAAAGGCCGCACCGCGAGCCATTCCACCAGCAGGCCGTAGAGCGCGCACAGCGCCAGCGCCAGCGCGATGGCCGCCCACAGGGGCCAGCCGAAGGTCTGCGCGAAGCTGAAGGTGAGCACCGCGCCCAGCATCATCGAGCTGCCCTGGGCGAAGTTGACCGTGCCGCTGACGGCGTAGGTCACGTAAAAGCCCAGGGCCATCAGGCCGTACATGCTGCCCAGCCCGAGGCCGCTGATGAGCGCGGAGATCGCCAACATATGAAGTTCCTTGGTTCTTCAGTGAACGACCCGCCGCCGGGCCGCCCCAAGGCGGGTCAGCCCCCTCGGGGGGCAGCGACCCGCGCAGCGGCGGAGCGTGGGGGCTTAGTTCGTGGTCATGCCCACGGGCACGATGCGGTTGTCGATGAACTGCGCCCACACGTAGTCGCTGCTCAGCACCGCGTCGTGCTGCGTGGCGCTGAAGGGCTTGTCGTAGGTCTTGATGAGGCCTTCGTACTTGCCGATCTTGTAGAAGCCCTGGCGCACCGCGTCGCCCTCGGTGGAGCCGGCCGCCGCGATGGCCAGCGCCGCCAGGTGCGTGCCGTCGTAGGCGTTGGCCACGCCCACGGCGGGCGTGATGTCGGCCGGGCCCTTCACGTTCGGGTACTTGGCCACCATGGCCTTGATCACGCGCTCGCCCACCGGCGACTGCTTGCCGAAGAAGCTGTAGGTCTGCACGAAGTGCACGTCCTTGCCGCTGGGGCCGGCGAGTTCGGTGAAGCGCCCGCCCGCCGGGCCCCAGTGCGAGACCACGGGCACCTTCCAGCCCATGCGGTCGAGCGACTTGACCACCTGCGCCGAGGGGCCCACGTTGCCCACCATGAAGAGCACGTCCGCGCCGCCAGCCTTCAGGCGCGTGAGCTGCGGCACCATGTCCACGTCGTTGGCCTCGAACTTCTCGATGCCCGCGGGCGTCACGTTCTTCGCCGCCATGGCCGCCGCCAGGCCTTTCTGGTTGCTCTCGCCCCAGGGGTTGTTCACCAGGATCAGGCCGGGCTTCTTCGCGCCGAAGGTCTTCTGCGCGTAGGCCAGCATGCCCTCGTCGACGATCTCGTCCACCGCCGAGACGCGGAAGGCGAAGTTGGGGTTGGCGCCGTTCTTCGTGATGCCCGTGCCCGCGGCCCAGGGCCCCATGAAGGGCACCTTCTCCTGGTTCATCAGTGGCACGATGGCCATGGACACCGGCGTGTCCAGACCGCCGAAGACCACGGCCACCTTCTCGCGGTAGATGAGTTCGCGCGCGGCCACCACGCCCTTGGCGGGGTTGGCCTCGTCGTCGCGGCGCACCAGTTCCAGCTTGCGGCCCAGCACGCCGCCCTTGGCGTTGATCTCGTCGATGGCGATCTGCATGCCGCGCGTGATGGCCTCGCCGGCCAGGGCGGACTGGCCCGACAGCGCGGTGACCAGGCCGAACTTGATGGGCTCGTTGGCGAGCGCCGCGCCGCCGAACGAGGCCGCCGCGAGGGCGATGCCAGCCGCCAGCGCGCCGCGCCGGGTGGGGAAGGAGGAGAAGAGGGACATGGCGGGGACTCCTGAAAAGGGGGACGGGGACGGTGGGGGGAAACGCTGCGCCCGGTCGCAAGTCCTGTGCCAGTGTTCTCAATTTTGCTTTTGTGGTGTTTTCATTCCTGAATATGGATTGTTGACAATCTGGCACACGACTTGCGAACACACCGATAGCGTGCCGGCGCGGGTCCGTGTCGGTGCGAAACGCCCCAGGCCGGTGCGCCGCACCGGCCGCGATCCGTGGAGCCGCCCCATGTCCGACACCGCTGTCCCCACAGCCCAGCTCACGCCCGCGCAGGTCGTGGACGAGTACCTGCGCATCCTCATGGTCCCCGACCCGGCCGGCGCGCGGCGCTTCGTCGCGCCGGGCCTGCGCATCCGCTTCACTGGCCACCGCGAGATGGCCGACCCCGCCGAGTGCGCGGCCTTCAACGCGGGCCGCTACCGCTGGGTGAAGAAGCGCATCGAGCGCACCGAAACCGTGGCCGGTGGCAGCGCGGCCGAGACCGTGGTCTACAGCCTGGGCACGCTGTACGGTGAATGGCCGGACGGCACGCCCTTCGAGGCCAACCGCTACGTGGACCGCTACGTGGTCAGCCACGGCCTCATCACCGAGATGCAGGTGTGGAACGACAGCGCCGAGTGGCTGCTGGAGCCCTCGCTGAACCGGAGGCCGCTGAAGTGACTGCCCAGTACCTCGGCCCCCTGCCGGACCACGGCCGCTTCCCTTACCGCGCCATCACGCAGCGCCCGCATTACCGCTGGCCCAACGGCGCAGGCCTGGCGGTGTACATCGGTTTCAACATCGAGCACTTCGCCTTCGGCGAAGGCCTGGGCGCCGCCATCGGCCCGGCATCGCCGCAACCCGACGTGCTCAACTTCAGCTGGCGCGAGTACGGCAACCGCGTCGGCGCCTGGCGCTGCCTGGAGCTGTTCGACAGCCTGGCCCTGCCCACGGCCGTGCTCATCAACACCGCGCTCTACACGCATTGCCCCGAACTGGTGGCCGCCTTCGTGGCGCGCGGCGACGAACTCGTGGGCCACGGCCACAGCAACGCCGAGCGCCAGGCCGCGCTCGACGAGGCCGGCGAACGCGCGCTGCTGGCGCACTGCCGCCAGCAGATGCGCGTGCACAGCGGCGTGGAGCCGCGTGGCTGGTTGTCGCCCTGGATATCCGAGAGCCGGCTCACGCCCGACCTGCTGGCCGAGACCGGCTACCACTACACGCTCAACTGGTGCCACGACGACCAGCCCGTGCCCATGCGCACGCGCGGCGGGCAGACGCTGTGGTCCGTGCCCTACCCGCAGGAGCTCAACGACATTCCCATGATCGTGGCGCGCCAGATGGACGGAAAGGACTTCGCGCAGATGATCGTGGACAACACCGACGAGATGCTCGATCAGGCGCGCGCCCAGCCGCTGGTGATGGGCATCGCGCTGCACCCCTACCTGGTGGGCCAGCCCTACCGCCTGCGCCACCTGCGCCGCGCCCTGCAGCACCTGGCCGCGGCGCGCGACCGGGGCGAGGTCTGGTTCACCACGCCCGGCGAGATCGCCCAACACATGGCCACGCTGGCCGCGCACGAACCCAAGGCATTGGCATGAGCGCCGCCGGGCCGTTCCCAAGGCGCTCAGCCCCGCAGTGCGCAGCACGGAGGATTGTTCAGTGACCACCTTTCCCATTGAAGACAGCGTCGGCGCCTGGGTGCCGCACGGGCGTTTCGTCGTCGACGGCGCGCCGCAGGGCCCGCTGAGCGGCCTGAGATTCGCGGCCAAGGACGTGTTCCACGTCGCCGGCCACCCCACGGGCGCGGGCAACCCGACCTGGCTGGCCACCCACCCCGTGCCCACGGCGCACGCGCCCGTGGTCGAGCGCCTGCTCGGCGCCGGCGCCACGCTCATGGGCAAGGTGCTCACCGACGAACTGGCCTACAGCCTGCACGGCGACAACGCGCACCTGGGCACGCCGCTGAACACGCGCTACCCGGACCGCGTGCCCGGCGGCTCGTCCAGCGGCTCGGCCGCGGCCGTGGGCGCGCGCCTGGTGGACTTCGCGCTCGGCACCGACACCGGTGGCTCCACCCGCGTGCCCGCCAGCTACGGCGGCCTGTGGGGCCTGCGCACCACGCACGGCCTGGTCAGCGCCGAGGGCCTGGTGCCGCTGCACCCGTCCTTCGACACCGTCACCTGGCTGGCGCACGCTTTCGACAGCTTCGAGCGCGTGGGCCGCGTGCTGCTGCCCGCCAGCGCCTGGTCGCCGCGCCGCGTGCTGCTGCCCATGGACGCCTGGGAACTGGCCGACCCGCTGTTCGCCGATCCGCTGGCGCGCGTGCGCGACGCACTGGCCGCGCGCCTGGGCGTGGTGCCCGAGGCCTCACGCTGGGCCGGCGAGCAGGCCCTGGCCGACTGGCGCCAGGTCTATGCCACGGCCGGCGCGCACGAGGGCTGGCGCGTGCACGGCGGGTGGATCACCTCCGCGCAACCGTCGTTCGGCGAGGCCATCGCCGGGCGCTGGGCCGGCGCCAGCCGCGTGAGCGATGCGCAGGCCCAGGCCGCGCAAGTGCAGTGGGCGCGCATCCGCGCCGCCGTGCGCGACCTGCTGGGTGAGGACGGCGTGGCCGTGCTGCCCTCGGCCGCCAGCCTGGCACCGCGCCGCGACGCCGCGCCCGCCGAGGTGGACGCGGTGCGTTTGCGCACCATGGCCATCACCTGCATCGCCGGCCTGGCGGGCCTGCCGCAGGTGAGCCTGCCGGTGGACACGCCCGAGGGCGAGGTGGTGGGCGTCTCCCTGCTCGGCGCGCCCGGCAGCGACCTCGCCCTCATCCGCCTCGCGGGCGAGATCCACGCCGCCCTCTGACCCCGCCATTTGGTGCAGACTGCGCGCCATGCCGAACGCCGCCGCCCCGTCAAAGAAAAAGCCGCCGCGCCGCGCCGCCACCCGCGCGGCCGATCTCGACCTCGACCCGCCCGCCCCGCGTGCCGCCGGTGCGCTGGCCGACGCCGAGGGCGACGACGTCGAGGCGCGCATCTACCGCGCCGTGTTCGAGAGCGTGATGAGCCAGCGCCTGCCGCCCGGCACCAAGCTGCCCGAGGCGCCGCTGTGCGAGCTCTTCGGCGTGAGCCGCGCGGTGGTGCGCAAGGTGCTGCAGCGGCTCGCGCACGACCACATCGTGCAGCTGCGGCCCAACCGCGGCGCCACCGTGGCCGTGCCCACGCGCGAGGAAACGCAACAGATCTTCGAGGCGCGCCGCGCGCTGGAGGCGGCCATCGTGCGCCTGGTGGCCGAGCGCGCCACCCCGGCGGACCTGAAGGCCCTGCGCGCGCAGCTGCAGGCTGAAACGAAGGTGATGCACCGGCACGACCAGCCCGCCTGGGCGCGCCTGGCCAGCACCTACCACCTGCGCCTGGCCGAGCTCTCGGGCAACCCCATCCTGCACCGCTACCTGGTGGAGATCGTTTCGCGCTGCTCGCTCATCGTGGCGCTGCACCAGCCACCGGGCAACGCGGCCTGCGAGCACGACGAGCACGAGGGCATCGTCGAGCGCATCGCGCGCGGCGACGCCGATGGCGCGGTGGCGCTGATGGACCGGCACCTGCGCGACCTGGAGCGGCACCTGATGCTGGACAAGCCCGCGCCGCGCAAGGACCTGGCGCACCTGCTGGGGCTGGGCTGATCGGCGAGGCCCGCGCCGATCAGCGCATGCGCAGCATCAGCTCGGCCTGGGCGGTGCCGCCCACCGTGATGTGTTCGGTCATGGCGCGCTGCGCCTCGGGCTCATCGCCGCGCACGATGGCGCGCACGATGGCGCCGTGCTCGCGGTGCGAGGCCAGCATGCGGCCCGGGCGCTCGAAGGACACCGGCCGGTAGGCCGCCAGCCGCTCGCGGATGCGCACGATCTGGCCGGCCAGGTAGGCGTTGTCGCAGCCCTGGTAGATGAGGCCGTGCAGGCGGACGTTGAGCTCGGTGTATGCCGCGATGTCGTCACGCTCGGCGGCCTGCCCGGCCTCGACCTGCACGGCCTCGAGCGCGTGGCGCTGTTCGTTGCTCATGCGGCGCGCGCTCAGGCGGGCCGCTTCGGCTTCGAGCACCGCCAGCACCTCCAGCATGCCGAAGATCTCGCGCGGCTCCAGCCGCGTGACGACCGCGCCGCGCCGCGGCGAGAAATTCATCAGACCGGCGGCGGCCAATTGCAGCAGCGCCTCCTTGGCCGGCGTGCGCGAAATGCCGAAGCGCTCGGCCACGGCCTTCACGTCCAGGGCGTCGCCGGGGCGCAGGCGGCCCTGTCGGATGTCGTCCTCCAGCGCCCGGCGCACCTCGTCGGTCACGGTGGCCGCCGTGGGTTCGGCCAGGGTCGTCGTGTCGTTCATGGGTGGGCAGTGTACGGGGCCAGCGCCATGCAGGAATTCATGCCTCGCGGTTTACCCTGATAGAAAATCCACTTGACGGTTAAAAGTCAGCCATATAAATTTATACAAACAGTACGGAGACCAAGATGAATGCAAGAGAAGAAGGTCTGAGCGATCTTCCCGAACTGGTCATCGCCGATGGCGTGGCCACCGTGACCCTGCGCCGCCCGCGCGTACTCAACCGCCTGCAGGCCGAAGACGTGATCCGTCTGCGCGAGATCTGGGCCGAGGTGGAACGCGATCCGTCCGTGCGCGTGCTCGTCCTGACGGGCACCGGCCGTGCCTTCAGCAGCGGTTACGACCTGGACGAACTCGGCGAGCGCAGCGGCGCCATCGCCCCCGCGGGCCGGGCCGAGCGTCCGCTGCCCGACTTCCCGGCCATGACGCTGGAGCTGGAGAACCTTCGCGTGCCCACCGTGTGCCGCCTCAACGGCCCGGTCTATGGCGGCGCCACCGATCTGGCGCTGAGCTGCGATTTCCGCGTCGGCCGCAGCGACTGCGAGATGTTCATGCCCGCCAGCCGACTGGGTCTGCACTACTACACCGAGGGCCTGATCCGCTGGTCGCACCGGCTGGGCACCAACGCGGCGCGCCGCCTCTTTCTCACGTCTACCACCATCAAGGCCGAGGAGATGCACCGCATCGGTTACCTGACCGATGTGGTGGCCCCCGAGGCGCTGGACGACGCGGTGGACACCCTGGTGCGCACCCTGGCCGCGCAGGCGCCGCTGGCGGTGGCGGGCATGAAGCGCTCGCTCAACCAGATCGCGCGCGGCGAACTCGACGTGGCCGCCAGCGACGAGCGCCACCGCACCAGCCTGGCCAGCGAGGACCTGCGCGAGGGCATGGCCGCCTGGCAGGAACGCCGCGCCCCCGTGTTCAAGGGACGCTGAAGCGCGAGGGGCCGCAGAGCCCCCGCCATCGATCACAACGAAGGAGACAAGACATGAGCATTCAACGACGCACCCTGTTGCGCCTGGCGGGCGCCGCCCCGGCGGTGCTGGCCCTGCCCGCGCTGCACGCCGACACCTGGCCTTCGCAGGCCTTCAAGCTGCATATCGGCTACAGCACCGGCGGTGCGGCCGACATCGTGGCCCGCACCCTGGCCGTGCGGCTGGAAAAGCTGCTGGGCCAGCCGGTGGTGTTCGAGTACCGCCCCGGCGCGGGCGGCGCCATCGCCGCGGCCTACGTGGCGCGCCAGCCCGCCGATGGCTACCAGCTCTACCTGGCCGACACCGGCAGCATGGCCATCATCCCCAACCTGCGCAGCGTGGCCTACGACCCGGTGCGCGACTTCACTCCGCTGGGCTACGTGGGCGCCAGTGGCCTGGTGCTTCTGGTCAACAACGAGGTGCCGGCCACCGACGTGCCCTCGCTGGTGAAGCTGCTGAAGGAGAAACCAGAGGCCTATGCGTACTCGTCCTCCGGCATCGGCTCGCCGCATCAGCTTGCAGGCGAGCTGTTCAAGCAGCTCACCGGCACGCAGATCCGCCACGTGCCCTACCGGGGCGCAGCGCCCGCGATGAACGACCTCATGGCCGGCCAGGTGCAGGTGGCCTTCGCCACCATCGCGCCCGCGCTGCCGCTGATCCAGGCAGGGCGCATGCGCGCCATCGCCGTCACCTCGGCGAAGCGCTCGTCCAGCCTGAAGAACATCCCCACCATCGCCGAGCAGGGCGTGGCGGGCTACGAGGCCACGCCCTGGTTCGCCATGGTGGCGCCGCCGCAACTGCCCGCGGCCATCGCGCAGCGCCTGCAGCAGGCCATGGCCCAGACCATCGCCGACCCCGAGGTGGTGGCCACGCTGGAGCGCTACGGCGTCGAGGACGCGGTCGCGCAGACGCCCGCCTGGCTCGTCGAGCGCATCCGCGCCGACCACGCCAAGTGGGGCGGCGTGATCAAAACCGCCGGCATCAAGATGGACAACTGACACCCCCTGCCGCGCTTCGCGCGACCCCCCAGGGGGCGGCACCTGCGGCCCGGCAAAGCCGGTTCCGCGGCGCCCTGACCTGGACCACATCAAGTCAACACCAATGAATGAATCCAACGACGTTTCCGAGGACTTCGAGCGCCCGCTCGCGGGCCTGAAGGTGCTGGAGCTGTCGCAGATCATGGCCGGCCCGGTGTGCGGCCTGATGCTGTCCGACATGGGCGCCGACGTGATCAAGCTGGAGCGCTTCCCGGGCGGCGACGACGCGCGCGGCTACCAGCGCCCGGGCGACCCGGGCCTGTCGCCAGCCTTCACCATGATCAACCGGGGCAAGCGCTCGGTGGCGCTGGACATCCGCACACCCGAGGGCCGCGAGGCGCTGCTGCGCCTGGTGGCGCAGGTGGACGTGGTGACGGAGAACTTCCGTGTGGGCACCATGGAGCGCCTGGGCCTGGGACACGAGGTGCTGATGCAGGCCAACCCACGCCTGATCTACGCCGCCATCTCGGGCTACGGCCGCGTCGGCCCGCTGGCGCAGCAGGGTGGCTTCGACCTGATCCTGCAGGCCTTCTCGGGGCTGATCAGCGTCACTGGCGAGGAGGGCCGCGCGGGCGTCAAGCCCGGCATTTCGGTGGCCGACGTGAACGCCGGCATCCTGGCCGCGCTGGGCGTGCTGGCTGCCTACATCCGCCGCCTGCGCACCGGGCGCGGCGGGCGGGTCGACACGTCGTTGCTGCAGGCCTGTCTGCAGCAGACTTACTGGTTCGCGGCGGCGTACTTCTCCAAGGGCGTGGTGGCCAAACCCATGGGCACGGCGCACCCGCTGATCGCGCCGTACCAGACCTTCGCCTGTGCCGACGGCGCCATAGCCATCGGCGGCGGCAACCAGGCCAACTGGCTGCGCATCGCCGCCACGCTGGGCCACCCCGAGTGGGCGGACGACCCGCGCTTTGGCACCGGCGCCTCGCGCCTGGGCCATCGGCACGCGCTGGAGGCCCTGATGACCGAGGTGCTGCGCACGAACACCGTGGCCCATTGGACGGCGGCCCTGGCTGGCGCTGGCGTGCCCGTAGGCCCTGTGCAGGACGTGGGCCAGGCCCTGAGCCACCCGCAAACCCGCGCCGTGGGCATGGTGATCGACAACCCCGACCGGCGCACCGGCCTGGACAAGGCGGTGGGCTGTCCGGTGCACTTCGACGGCCACAGCCCCACGCGCAACGGTCCCGCGCCGCTGGTGGGTGAGCACACACAACAGGTGCTGCGCGAGTTCGGCTTCGACGACGAGTCCCTGAGGCGCCTGGCCGAGGCGGGCGCGATCCCGCCGGCGCGCCGTGCGGCCGAGCCGGTGTGACACCATCCTTGAGGCGTGACCTGTCGCACGCTCCGCGCATCGGGCGAGCGCTGTGCCCGGCAAGGTCTGTATACCCCCTGTGCACATCGCGCTCTGTCACGTAGAGTCGCCGCACGCCCGATCAAATGACCGTCAGGGAGGCTGGCGGGGCGGGTGAGGAGGACACCCCGGCATGGCGGGAAACCGCAAACGCTCGGTACAACTCTGGCTGCCGCTGCTGCCCGCGGCGGTGGCCTTGCTGCTGCTGGCACTGATGGTGTGGTCGGTGGAGCGTGTCGTGGGCGACGAACTCGAGCGCCGCGCCGGGCAGCGCGTGGAGCAGGCGGCGTCCGTCTACGCCGACCGCCTCGCGCGCTCGCTCTCCCGCGCCACCGCCGAGATGGACCTGCTGGCGCTGCTGCCGCAGCAACTGGCCTCGCCCTCGCACTGGCGCACGCAGATGGACCGGCTGCGCGAGCGCAACCGCAGCTACGTGTGGATCGGGGCCACGAACGCCGAAGGCGAGGTGCTCGCCGCCAGCGACGGCCTGCTCGAAGGCGTCTCCATTGCGCCGCGGCCCGTGTTCCTCAAAGGCCGCGAGGGCGCCTGGTTCGGCAGCCTGCACCCGCCCGTGGCCCTGCGCGAGCCCCTGGCCGCGCTGGACCGGCCGGTGCCCGCGGAACTCGCCGACATCGCCATGCCCTATCTGGACACCACGGGCGCCCCGGCCGGCGTGCTGGCCGCGCACCTGGACGCCAGCTTCTACGACCGCATCCGCGAAGACGTGCTGGGCCCGGCCCAGGCCCGCCGCGGCCTGCAGCTGGAACTGGCCAACGTGGACGGTCAGCGCCTGCTGGGCCAGCGGCCCATGCTGTCGCCGGCGCAGTGGCTGGATCTGCTGGGCACGCCCACGGGGACACCGCGCGTGTTCGAGACGGAAGACGGCGACGCCATCCTGCTGGTGCGCCACGTGGTCGACCGCCCCTTGCTGCCGCTGAGCACCGACTGGCAGGTGGTGGCCTGGCAGCCGCTGGGCCAGGCGCTGGCGCCCGTGCGCGAGCTGGAGCGCTACGTGCTGGTGTGGGGCGGCCTCACGGTGCTGCTGGTCGGCCTGGGCGGGTTCTGGCTCTCCAGCCGGCTCGCGCGGCCCTTCAACCAGATGATCGACGTGGTGGCCGAGCGCCTGGGCCCGCAGTCGGACGCCGCGCCCGGCACGGTGCTGCGCGTCATCGCCGAGCAGATGCGCCGGCTGCCGGTGCAGGGCAGCGGCGGCTCGCGCAGCGAGCAGACCCTGACCCAGGTGCTGCACGACGCCAGCCGCCTGCAGGCCGTGCTGCAGTACCTGCCTTCGCCCGTGTACCTGGTGGACATGGACTTTCGCGTGCTGTTCTGGAACGACGCCGCCGAGCGCATGTTCGGCTGGAGCGCGGCCGAGGCCGAGGGCCGCCACGTGGACGAGATCTTTCGCGACAAGGACCCGGCCAACAGCGCGCGCCATGCCATCCGTCCGGCGATGATCGCCGGGCAAGGGCCGTGGACCTTCGAGACCCACCTGCTGCGCCGCGACGGCAGCGACATCTGGGGCGAGTGGCGACTCACCAAGGTGTTCGGCGCCGACGGCGAACCCATCGGCCTGCTGGCCCAGGTGCGCGACCTCACCGTGGAGCGCCTGAGCGAGATGCGCCTGCGCGAGCAGGGCGAGGTGCTGTCGGCGCTGATCAACTCCGCCAGCGACGCCGTCATCAGCGTGGACCTGCACGGGCGCATCAGCCTGTTCAACCCGGCGGCCGCGCGCATCTTCGGCCGCGAGGCCGAGGCCATGATCGGCCAGCCGCTGGACACGCTGCTGCCCGCCGAGCACCGCGGTGAGCACCTGGCGCTGATGCAGCGCTTTTCCAAGTCGACCACCAGCACCCGGCCCATGGGCTTCGGCCGCGTCAAGGGCGTGCGCGCCGACGGCGCCGAGCTGGAGCTGGAGGCCTCCATCTCGCACATCACCGTGCGTGGCCAGAAACTGCTCACCGCCATCCTGCGCGACGTGACCGAGCGCGTGCGCGCGGAGCAGGCCCTGGCGCGTTACCAGCTCGAACTCTCCGAACTCACCCAGCGGCTGCTGACGCAGGAGCAGAACACCACGCGCGAGCTGGCCCAGACGCTGCACGACCAGCTCGGCCAGACCCTGGGCGCGATCCGCCTGTCCTTCGACTCGCTGGCGCAGATGAGCCGGGAGCTGCTGCCGCCGCGCGCGCAGGAACGCTCGGCCACCGTGGGCCGCCAGATCGACCACGCCATCGCCGAGGTGCGCCAGGCCCTGGTGCGCCTGCGCCCGCCCATGCTGGAAGACCTGGGCCTGACGGCTGCGCTGGACAACGAGATCCGCCAGCGCGTGGCCGAGGCCGACCCCGTGACGCTGCACCTGCAGACCGTGGGCGAGGTGATCACGCAGCGCTGGCCCGACGATGTGGAGTACGCCGCCTTCATGGTGGCGCGCGAATCCGTGGCCAACGCGCTCAAGCACGCCGCGGCCAGCCGCATCGTGGTGCGCATCGAGGGCGACGCGACCCACCTGAGGCTGGACGTCGTCGACGATGGCACGGGGCTTGCCGAGGAGATGGCCTTCGGCCGGCCCGGTCACCTGGGCATGGTTGGCATGCGCGAGCGCGCGCTGGCCATCGGCGCGCGGCTCAACGCGCGCGCGCGCAGCGGGGGCGGCACACGCGTCACCCTGATCTGGACGGCCCGCCCCGACAGCGTCTTCGGCGAACTGGACGCCCTGAACGACCCCGAGAACTGACACGCACGACAGAGAGGAGACCCATGAGCGACATTTACCTGGTTGACGACCACGCCATGCTGCGCGATGGCCTGAAGGCCGTGCTGGAGGACGCCGGCCACCGCGTGGTCGGCGAGTCCGCCGACCCCACCGCGGCCCTGGCCGAGATCGTGCGGCTCTCGCCCTCGGTGGTGCTGCTGGACCTGCACCTGGGCCTGCGCTCGGGCTTCGAGCTGCTGGAGCAGCTCGTGCAGCGCAAGTCACCCGCGCGCGTGGTGATGCTCACGATGTCGGCCCAGCCCCGCCACGTGGCGGAGGCCATGCGCCTGGGCGCCTTCGGCTACGTGCTCAAGGGCTCGCCCGCGCGCGAGGTGCTGGAGGCCGTGGAGGCCGTGGCCGGCGGCCGCAAGCACCTGGGCGGCCCGGTGGCCCAGCTCGCGGTGGAAGGACTCACGCAGACCGACGACAGCAACCCCCTGGCCTCGCTGTCGGTGCGCGAGCGCCAGGTGATCCAGCTCGTGGTGCAGGGCCACACCAGCGCCGCCATCGGCGAGCAGTTGCACCTCTCGCCCAAGACGGTGGAGAGCTATCGCAGCCGGCTCATGGCCAAGCTGGGCGTGAGCGACCTGCCCGCGCTGGTGCGGCTGGCGATCCGTGAAGGATTGATCAGCGCGGACGACCTCTGACACGCGCAGTGGGCTTTTCCGCTGCCCGCGCATCCAGATTTCCCCGCAGCGCCGCGGCGGCGCGGCGCGCACCATCGCTCGCCATGGACCAGGAGATCGACATGCACAACCCGAGCTTGCCGCTGCCGCAGGACGACGCCCTGGTGGTGCTCGCGGTGTGTCCGCGTGGCCAGATCCTGGAGGACGTGCGCGCCCAGGTCGCCTCCTGGCCCGTGGCGGCCTGCGTGCGCTGGACGGCCGACCCGATCGACGCGCTGCGCATCGCCTTGCTGCACCCCCCGGTGCTGGTGGTTGTCGACGCGCGGCTCGATCGCGCGGGTGGCCGGGCGCTGGTGAGCCAGCTGGCGCGCTGGCGCGCCGATCTGGAGGTTTTTGCCTTCGACGACCCGCCAGCCGAGGGCCTGCGCGCCCAACCCAGCCTGTGGCACTGGTCGGAACTGCCGCGCGTGCTGCGCTGGTGGGCGCGGCGCCACCTGCTTCAGCTGCCGCGCGCCCCGCTGTTCGACAGCCGCCCGCCCGCCGACTTCGACTCCCTGGCGCGCGCCGCCTGAGGCGCCGCGCGGCGCCCGGGTGGCCTCCCGGCCGTCGGAATCCGGGTTTCCTGACACAAGCTGGTCGTTTTTCCGCCGAAAGCCCTGGCATCCCCACTGGAGACCCCCATGCGCAACAACGGACCCGTCACGCAGCGCGAGTACCCGATGCAGGAAGGCCAGACCCTGGTCTCCACCACCGACCTCAAGAGCCGCATCGTCTACTGCAACCCCTCGTTCGTCGAGGTCAGCGGCTACGAGCGCGAGGAGCTCATCGGCCATCCGCACAACATGATCCGCCACCCCGACATGCCGCAGGAGGCCTTCCGCGACATGTGGGCCACCATCCAGGGCGGCCATCCCTGGTCCGGCCTGGTGAAAAACCGCCGCAAGAACGGCGACCACTACTGGGTGCTGGCCAACGTGACGCCGGTCATCGACGGCGGGCGCACCACGGGCTACATGTCGGTGCGCACCAAGCCCACGCGCGAACAGGTGCAGGCCGCCGAGGCGCTGTACGCCCGCATGCGCGAGGAGGCCGCCGCCGGACGCCCCGTGCACGTGCTGGCCGCCGGCGAGCTGCAGCGCCGCGCGCCCCTGGCGCGCCTGGGGCGCGCGGCGCAGTGGGTGTTCGCGCAGCGCACCTCGCTGTCGCTGCTGGCCATGGGCGCGGCCGGCGCCCTGCTGGGCGCGTACCTGCCCAGCCACGCCGCCGCCATCGGCATCACCAGTGTGGCCGCGCTGGCCGCGGGGGCCTGGCTGCAGCGCCGGGGCGACCAGCCGCTGGGCCGCATCCTTCAGTCGGCCAACCGGCTCGCCGCCGGCGACCTGGCCACGCGCCGCGCCGACAGCGCCAGCGGCCTGATCGGGCGCATCCACCGCGGCCTGTCCCAACTCAACGTGAACCTGCAGGCCGTGGTGAGCGACGTGCGCACGCAGGTCGAGGGCATGCACCACGCCACGCGCGAAATCAGCGCGGGCAGCGCCGACCTCAGCTCGCGCACCGAGGCGCAGGCCAGCAACCTGCAACAGACGGCGGCCTCGCTCGAACAGATGACGGCCACCATCAAGGCCAACGCCGATTCGGCGGGCCGCGCGGCCGAGCTGGCGCGCGAGGCGCGCGGCCAGGCCGAGCGCGGTGGCGAGGCCATCGAGGCGGTGGCGCGGCGCATGGCCGACATCCAGTCCGCCAGCGAGCGCATCACCGAGATCGTGGGCGTGATCGATGGCATTTCCTTCCAGACCAACCTGCTCGCGCTCAACGCGGCAGTGGAAGCCGCGCGCGCCGGCGAACACGGCCGCGGTTTCGCCGTGGTGGCGGGCGAGGTGCGCTCGCTGGCGGCGCGCGCGCGCGAATCCGCGAAAGAGATCAAGTCGCTGATCCAGGCCTCGCAGCAGCAGGTGCAGGCCGGCGCGCAGCTGGTGGGCGAGACGCGCGTGACCGTGCAGGACAGCGCCGGCAGCATCGGCCGCGTGAGCGCGCTGGTGGCCGAGATCAGCGCCGCCTCGAACGAACAATCCCAGGGGGTGAGTCAGGTGAACGCGGCCGTGGCGCAGTTGGATAGCCTGACGCAGCAGAATGCGGCCATGGTCGAGCAACTCTCCGCGTCCGCCGCCTCGCTGGCGACCCAGGCCGCCACCGTCACCGAGACCGTGCGCGTCTTCAAACTCTGAACGCCGCATGCAGATCTGGCGCGTCGACTCCCGCTCCTGGTTGTGGGTGTGCCTCACCATCGTGTGCGGCGGCCTGCTCACGGCCGCCGCCGTGGCGCACCGCGAGCGCGCCAATGAAGCCTATGTGAAGGCCCGGTTCGAACAGCAATCGCGCGAACTGGCCGACGACATCGCGCAGCGCTTCGACCTCGTCGAACACGGCCTGCGGGCGGCGCGCGGCGTGGCCCAGCAGGCCGGGGAGTACGGACTCGACGTGGCGGACTTTCGCGACTACATCCGCTCGCGTGACCTCGAACGCGAGTACCCCGGCGTGCGCGGCTTCGGTTTCATGCGCCGCGTGCCGGCCGGCGGCGAGTCGGCCTACCGCGCCTTGCGCCAGCGCCTGGGCGTGGCGGACGCACCGATCCGCAGCCACGAGCCGAACACGGGCGAGCGCATCGTGGTCGAGCTGGTGGAGCCACTGGAACGCAACCACCAGGCGGTCGGCCTGGATGTCGCGCCCGAGCCGGGCCGCCGCGCCATGGCCAGCGCTGCCGTGCAGCGCAACCGGCCGCTGATGACGGGCCCGACGACGCTGGTGCAGGCCCCCGGGGCGCCCGCCTTCGTCGTGATGCTGCCGGTGTTTCGCCGCGGTGCGCCCATCGACACCCCGCAGGCCCGCGACGCGGCCGCCTACGGCTGGGTCTATGCGCCGCTCGTGTTCGGCGAGGTGATCGACAGCCTGGCCCTGCATGAGAAGCACCTGGCGCTCACGCTCACCGACATCACCGAGCCCGAACGGGCCGAGCCCTTCTTCAGCACGGCGGCCCTGGGAGAAGCGCCGCAGGCCGGTGCCGCGACCCAGGCCCTGCTGCGGGTGCCGTTCGGCCGCTCCTGGGCCATCCACACGGAGGCGCGGCCCTCTTTTGCCGCCCAGTTCAACCTGCCGAGCCCGGCCCTGGTGGCCTGGATCGGGGCGCTGGGCACCCTGCTGGTCGCCGCGCTGCTGTGGCTCTGGCTGAGCCTGCGCCGCCGCCACCGCCTGACTGCCGAACTCAACGCCCACCTGGAAGAGCGGGTTGCCGAGCGCACGCGCTGGCTGGAGGACGCCGAGCGCTTCCAGCGCACGGTGCTCGATGCCGTGCCGTCCATGATCAGCTACTGGGACCGCGATCAGATCAACCGGGTGGCCAACCGCGCCAACCTGCGCTGGCACCGGCCCCGTGGCGGCGCGCTGGCCGGCTTCAGCGTGCGCGAGGCCGTGGGCGAGACGATCTACGAGCGCCTGCGGCCACGGATCGAGGCCGTGCTGGACGGCCGCCAGCAGGTGTTCGAGGTGTCCGTGGCCAACCCCGCCACGGGCGAGTCGCGCGAACTGCGGTTGAACTACCTGCCGGACGCGCGCCACGGCGTGGTGCACGGCTGGTACGCCATCGTCGACGACGTGACCGAGCGCAACCGCAACCGCCGCGAACTGGAGGCGGCGCTGGCGCTGCAGGCCACGGAACGGCGGCGCCTGGAGAGCATCCTGACCGGCACCAACGCCGGCACCTGGGAATGGAACATCCAGACCGGCGAGGCGCGGTTCAACGAGCGCTGGGCCGAGATGCTGGGCCACGACTACGACGAGCTGCGGCCCTCGCACGTGACGGCCTGGGCAGACCACGCGCACCCGGAGGACCTGGCCCTGGCGCGCCAGCGCCTGCGGCGCCACATCGAGGGCGAGCTGCCGTTCTACGAGTGCGAGGTGCGCATGCGCCACGCCGATGGCCACTGGATCTGGGTCCTCGACCGCGGCCAGTTGCAGACGCGCACCGCCGACGGTGAACCGGAATGGATGTATGGCACCGCGCAGGACATCAGCGCGAGCAAGGCCATCGAGCAGAGCCTGCGCGAAGCCACGCGCGCGGCCGAGGCCGCCAGCCAGAGCAAGAGTGCCTTCCTGGCCAACATGAGCCACGAGATCCGCACCCCGCTCAACGCCGTGCTGGGCGTGGCCCACCTGCTGGCCGACACGCCGCTGGACGCCCAGCAGCGCGCGCTGCTGGCCAATGCCCAGACGGCGGGCCGCTCGCTGCTGGGCATCGTGAACGACGTGCTCGACCTGGCCAAGATCGAGGCGGGCGAAATGCGCCTGGCCGACGAGCCCTTTGCGCTCTGCGGCCTGCTGCGCGAGGTGGAATCGGTCTACGCGCTGCCGGCGCGCGAGAAGGGCCTGACGCTGTCGCTGCGCGTACCCGACGACGTGCCGCCCTACGTGAGTGGCGACGCCGCGCGGCTGCGCCAGGTGCTCGTCAATCTGGTGGGCAACGCACTCAAGTTCACGCAGCAGGGCGGCATCGTCATCAGCGCCGAGGTGCTGGGCGGCGGCGAGGGCCCGCAACTGCGCCTGAGCGTGCGCGACAGCGGCATCGGCATACCGCCCGAGGTGCAGGCGCGGCTGTTCCAGCCCTTCACCCAGGCCGACGAAACCACCACCCGCCGCTTTGGTGGCACCGGACTGGGCCTGTCCATCGTGCGCCGCCTGGTCGAGCTCATGGGCGGCGAGGTGGGGCTGAACAGCGAACCCGGCCGCGGCAGCGAATTCTGGCTGCGCGTGGCGCTGCGCCCGGCCGAGGCCTCGGACCTGCCGCAGCCCGCGCCGGCCCCGGCGTCCAGCGACGCCCACAGCCTCGCGGGCCTGACCGTGCTGCTGGTGGACGACAGCGAGATCAACCTGGACATCGCGCGGCGCATGCTGGAGCGTCAGGGCGCGCGCGTGCAGACCTGTGGCGATGGCGAACAGGCCCTGGGTTGGCTGCGCGCCTCGCCGGCCGCCTTCGACGTGGTGCTCATGGACGTGCAGATGCCCGTGATGGATGGCCTGGAGGCCACCGACCGCATCCGCAACGACCTGCGCCTGGTGGACCTGCCGGTGATCGCGCTCACGGCCGGCGCGCTGGCCGACGAGCGCCGCCGCGCGCTGCAGGCGGGCTTCACCAACTTCCTGGCCAAGCCGATCGACCCCGAGGAACTGATCGAGGCGGTGCGCCGCGCCGCCTCGGCGCGCCGGGCCACGACGGCGCCCGCGCCGCTGGCGGTGCCCGCCGAGCCGCGGCCGGTCCCGCAACCACCGGGGCCAGCGGGTTGGCCGGCCATCGACGGCATCGACATCAAGGCCGCGCGGCGCCAGCTCGGTGGCGACCACGTGCTGTTCCAGCGCCTGCTCACGCGCCTGCTGGCCGAACACGGCGATTGGGCTGCGCTGACACCCGACGTCGCCACCGGCTGGGACGCAGCCGCCCGTGCGGTCTGGCGCGCCCGCGCCCACCGTTTGCGCGGTAGCGCCGGTGTGCTGGGGGCTCAGGGCCTGGCCCGCGCAGCCACCGCGCTGGAGGCCGCGCTGGAGCCGGGCGCCGACCCCGCTCCAGCCACGCCCGCGCTGGCCGCCGTGCGCACCGCGTTCGACGCCGTGCGGGCTGCCGCGCCCGCGGACGGGGCGGTGAAACCACCGCCCGTGTCGGCGGCACCCGCCAGTGAAGCCGAGACCGCCGCGACCGCCGCGCGGATCGAGCGCCTGGCCGAGCAACTGCAGGCGCAGGACCTGGACGGCGTGGAGACCTTCGAAGCCTGCCGAGCCGCGCTCGCGGTGCGGCTCGGTGACGAGCGTGTGCGGGCGCTCGCGCGGGCCATTGACGACCTGGATTTCGCTGCCGCGCGGCGCCTGCTCGACGACGCGCTGGGCGCGCGCGACGGCAGCACCGCCTGAGGCGCCGGCCGACGGCCTCACTCCGGCGCGCAGGGCTGGTGCAGCCGCTCGATCAGCCGGTCGATCGCCTCCAGCAGGTCCTCGCCGGTGTTGGGTTTGTCGATCAGCTCGGTCACGCCGGCCGCCGAGGCCTCGCGCCGCAGCTCGGCGCTGATGTGGCCCGAGGTGATGGCCGCCGCGACGCCGGGGTGGCGCTCGCGCAGCGCGCGCACCAGCTCCACGCCGTTCATGCCGGGCATGGAGTAGTCCAGGATCGCGAGTTCGTAGTCCACCTCGTCGTGTCGCACCGCGCGCAGCGCCTCGATGGGGCTGGTGAAGACGCGCGGTTCGTGCCCCGCGCGGCGCAGCAGGCGCTGCATCAGGTCGGCGATGAGCTCGTCGTCGTCCACGTAGAGGATGCGCGTGCCGCGCGCCGCCGGCGTGGCGCGCGCGGGGCCCGGCACGGCAGGCGCTTCCCCTTCGCCCGCCTCCAGGGCCGCCGCGCGGAAATACAGGTCGAACACCGTGCCCTCGCCGGGCCGGCTGCGCACCTGCACCGCCGCCTGGTGGTCGCGCAGGATGCCGTGCACCACCGCCAGCCCCAGGCCCGTGCCTTCGCCCGGCGGCTTGGTGGTGAAGAAGGGTTCGAACAGGCGGGCCATGGTGGCCTCGTCCATGCCCACGCCGTTGTCGCTGACGCTCAGGCGCACGTTGAGCGCGGGCCAGTCCTCGGCCGGTCCCTGGGCCAGCACCACGCCCGCGGCGGCGGGCGGCGGGCCGGCGTGCGGCTGCAGTTCGATCTGCAGGCAGCCGCGCGAGCGCTCGGGCATGGCCTGCCAGGCGTTGGTGCACAGGTTCAGCAGCACCTGCTGCAGTTGCGTCGGGTCGGCCAGCACGTAGGGCGTGTCGGGGTCGCACAGCACGCGCAGCTCCACGCCCTTGGGGATGGTGGCGCGCAGCAGGCGCACCGATTCGTCCACCACCGACTGCAGCGGCATCACGCGCCGCTGCAAGGCCTGGCGCCGGCTGAAGGCCAGGATGCGGCGCACCAGTTCCTTGGCGCGCGCGCCGGCCTTGAGGATCTCGCCCACGCTCTCGGCCACGGCAGGCATATCGCGCGCGTCGTCCAGGGCCAGGCGCGCGTTGCCCAGGATGGCCGCGAGGATGTTGTTGAAGTCGTGCGCCACGCCGCCGGCCAGCGTGCCCAGGGCCTCCAGCTTCTGCGATTCGCGCAGCTGCGCCTCCAGTGTGAGGCGCTCGTCCTCGGCCTTGCGGCGGTCGCTCAGGTCGAAGTCGATGCAGAAGATCTCGACGCCGCGCTCGGGGTGCTCGGTGATGATCTCGCTGGCGTGCACCTCGACCGTGCTGCCGTCCTTGCGCAGCAGCCAGTGCACGCCGGTGTTGAGCGTGGCGCGGCCGTCCAGCGAGCGGTGGAAGTTGCGGTCGAAGCTGCCACGCAGCGCCGGCGGAATCACCAGCTCCAGCATGCTGCGGCCGATGGCTTCGTCGGCGCGGTAGCCGTAGACGCGCTCGGAGCCCTTGTTCCAGTAGCGCACCACCATGTCGGGCCCGTAGGCCTGCACGGCGACGCTGGGCAGGCTGTCGAAGATGCGGCGGAAACGGTCGTCGCTGGCGAGGTCGAGCGAACGCGCGCGCACGCTGTCAGTCACGTCGCTCACCAGCACGGTCCAGTGGACGCGGCCATCGGGCTGGGGGCGCGGCTTGCCCATGCCGCGCAGCCACTTGTGGCGGCCCTGCGCGTCGACGATGCGCCACTCGTGCGCCCAGGGGGTGCCGCGCCGGGTGGCCTCGCGAAAGCCGCCGCGCAGCAGGCGGCGCTGCTCACGCGGCGCCATGAGCCAGATCACCGCCTCGTGCGCGAGGATGGTGCGCGCGTCCACGCCCCACAGGTCGACGCAGCCTTCGCTGATGTAGACCAGCGCGCCCTGGCCCCGGGCGTCGAAGTCGTAGCGCAGCAGCGCGCCCTGCACGAGCTGCGCGAACGCGTCGAGCTGAGCGAACTCGTCTGAAGCCTCCGCGGATCCGTGAACGAGGTTCAACCGTTCCTCCGAGCGGGTGTGAGCACCGGGCTGTTTCGAAATGTACGACCAACCGCCATTTCGGCGCGACCGCGCCGGTCTTGAGCCGATCGACAGGTCGGCGTCAGTTCGTGGGCGCGTGCCCGGGGCCGACGAGGGCGCCCCCCGCGATCGCCTGCAGCGCCTCGGTCTCGGTGCGGTAGAGGTGCAGGCGCTCGTTCGGGTCCAGGTGGCCCGCCGCGGCCAGCACGCGTTCCACCGGCAGCTTCACGCCCACGAGGTGTAGGTGCACGCGGCGGTCGTCGAGCTGCTCGCGCAGGCGGCCGAAGGCCTCGGCGCCGGTGGCGTCGATCCAGTTGATGGGGTGGGCGATCAGCAGCACGTGCTGCGTGCCGGGGTAGACCTGCAATTGCTCGGCCACGGCGCGCTCCAGCGCGTTCGCGGTGGCGAAATCCAGCGCGGCGTCCATGCGCAGGGCATACAGGCGCGGGGCCAGTGGCGGCAGTTGCCACAGGTGGCGGTCGCGCAGGCTGCCGTCGGGGTGCAGGCCCACCTCGATGATGCGCGGGTGCAGCCGCAGATAGAGGAAGTGCGTGAGCGCCATCACCACGCCCGCCAGCACGCCCCAGTACAGGCGCGGCGCCGCCAGCAGGGTGATGGCGAAGGTGGCACCGGCGATCACCGCCTCCACGCGCGACAGGCGCCACAGGCGCACGAAGGACGCCGGTTGCAGCAGGCCCCACACCGGCAGCACCACGATGGCCGCCAGCACCGCCAGCGGCACATGGTGCAGCAGCGGCATGGCCACCAGCAGCGCCACCGCCACCACCACCACCGAGAACACCGTGGCCCAGCCGGTGCGCGCCCCGGCATAGAGGTTGAGCGCCGAGCGCGAGAACGAGGAACTGGTGGGCATGGCGCCGGAAAACCCGGCGGCGAGCTTGGCCAGGCCCTGGCCGATGAGGTCCTGGTCCTGGTTCCAGCGCCGGCCCTGGCGCGCGTTGTCCACCTTGGCGCTGCTGGCCGTTTCCAGAAAACTCACCAGCGTGATCATGAGCGTGGGCAGCACCAGGCCGCCGAGGGTTTCCCAACCGGGCCAGCCGGGCAGGAACGGCGCCGGCAGGCCCTGAGGCAGGGTGCCGATGACCGCGCCGCCGCCTGCCTCGAAGCCGATCGCGCGGCTCACGCCGGCGCTGATCAGCACCACCGCCAGCACGGAGGGAAAGCCCGGGCGCAGGCGGCGCACGCCGATCAGCGCGGCCAGCGACAGCAGTCCGAAGGCCAGGCCTGGCGCGTGCCAGCCGGCCTGTTCGGCAATGGCGTGCCAGCTGCGAAAGCCGGTGAGCGCCGGCAACTGCGAGGCGATGATCAGCACCGCCGCGGCCTGCGTGAAGGCCATGAGCACCGGCGAGTTGACGAGGTTGAGCAGCCAGCCGTAGCGCACCAGGCCGAGCAGCACCTGCAGCACGCCCGACAGCAGCGCCAGCCAGACCGCGAGTTGCACCCAGTCGGCGCTGCCTGGCGTGGCCAGCGGCGTGAGGGACGCGCTCACCAGCAGGCAGGTGAGGGCCGTGGGCCCCACCGACAGGCGCGGCGAGGCCGAGAAGAGCACGGCGATGAGCGCCGGCAGCAGCGCGGCGTAGATGCCGGTGATCAGCGGCATGCCGGCGAGCGCGGCGTAGGCCACGCCTTGCGGGATCACCATCAGGCCGACGGTGAGGCCGGCGAGTGCCTCGTTGCGCAGCAGGGCCGCGTCGGGGCGCGGCCAGTGCAGGAAGGGAAGCAGGCGGTGCCAGCGGGTCATGGGGGCGATCGTAGCGGGCGCTTGGGTGCGCCCGCCCGACTCAACGCTGCGGCATGTCCTTGTAGGAATAGCCCAGGCTCACCGTCGCGTCATCGGGAATGGCGGGCATGGTGCCGTTCCAGGCCTCCCAGCGCGCGCGCATGGCGGCCAGGCGATCGGGCTCGCGCGTCGCCAGGTTGGCGCGCTCGCGCGCGTCGCTGGCGATGTTGAAGAGGTAGTCATGGCCGTCCACGCGCAGGTACTTCCAGTCGCCTTCGCGCAGCGCGCGCTGGCCCCGGTGGTTCATGCGCCAGTGCATGGGGCGCTCGATGCGCTGCTGCGGATCGCGCCACACGGGCAGCAGCGAGACGCCGTCGGGCGCGTGCGTGTCGGCCGGCGCCACGCCGGCCGCGTCGAGCAGCGTGCGCGAGAAGTCCATGCTCATGCCGTGCTGCGCGGTGCTGCCGCCGGCCGGCACCTGGGCCGGCCAGTGCACGATCCAGGGCACGCGGATGCCGCCCTCGGTGAGGTCCATCTTGCCGCCCACCAGGGGCCAGTTGTCCGAGAAGCGCTCGCCGCCGTTGTCGCTGGTGAAGACGACGATGGTGTTGTCGGCCAGGCCATGGCGCTTGAGCGCGTCCATGATCCAGCCGATGCCTTCGTCCATGTGGTGGATCATGCGGCGGTAGCTCTCCACGTTGCCGCCGTGCAGGTGGAACAGGTTCTTCGCCACGTCCGGCGCCACGTGGGCGTCGTCGCGCGTTTCCCAGGGCCAGTGCGGCGCGGTGTAGTGCAGGCTCAGCATGAAGGGCGTGCCGGCCTTGGCGCCCTCGGCCATGCGGTCCACGTAGTCCACGGCGCGGCGGCTGAGCAGGTCGGTGAGGTAACCTTCTTCGGCCTTCTCCTCTTCACCGAACCACAGGTCGTGGTCGCCGGTGCTGGCGCAGTGGGTGAAGTAGTCCACGCCGCCGGCCATGGGTCCGAAGAACTCTTCATAGCCCGAGCGCAGCGGCCCGAAGGCCGGCGGGTAGCCCAGGTGCCACTTGCCGATGAGGGCCGTGCGGTAGCCCGAGGCGCGCAGCAGCGAGGGCAGGGTGGGGTGCTCGGGCGGCAGACCCAGGGTCTGGCTCTTGCGGGCCTTGCTGTTGATGGGCTCCTCGGCCGCGCCGCGCAAGCGGTACTGATAACGCATGGTCATCAGCGCAAAGCGCGTGGGCGAGCACACGGGCGAATTGGCATAGCCCTCGGTGAACAGCAGACCGCCGGCGGCCAGCGCGTCGATGTTCGGTGAGACGCGGCCGAAGCCGGCTTGGCGGCCGCCGTAGCAGCCCAGGTCGGCGTAGCCAAGGTCGTCGCAGACGATGTAAAGAATGTTGGGGCGGCTCATCTCGAGATCATTCCACTTTCATGCCGGTGGCCTTCACCAGCGCGCCGTAGCGCGCGTTCATGTCGGCCAGGCGTTTGCTGGCCGCGGCACCGGTGAGGCCTTCGGAGAACAGGTCCAGGCTGGCCATGCGGGCCTTGACGTCGGGGCGTTGCAGCGCGTCGGCGATGGCCTTGGCGATCTGCTGCACCAGCGCGTCGGGCGTCGCGGCGGGCGCCATCACCAGGTACAGCACCTCCTGCTCGAGGCTCGTGAGGCCGAGCTCGCCCACGGTGGGGATCTCGGGCGCGAGGGTGGAGCGCTGGCGGCTGGTGACGGCCAGGGCGGTGATCTTGCCGGCCTTCACGTGCGGCAGCATGCCGGGCGTGGCGAGCGTGCCGCCGTCGACCTCGCCCGCCAGCACGGCCGTGACGGCCGGCGTGTTGCCGCGGTAGGGGATGTGGCCCAGCTTGTGCTTGGTGGCCTCGGCGAACACCTCCACCGCCAGGTGGCCCGGGCTGCCGCTGCCGGCCGAGCTGAAGTTGAAGTTCTTCGACTTGCTCTGCTCCACCAGTTGCGGCAGCGTCTTCAGGCTGGTGGACGGGTGCACGCCGATCAGCAGGCCCGAGGAGGCCATGATGATCACGGGCTTGAGGTCCGTCGGCTTGAAGCCCTGGTTGGGGTAGAGGTGCGGGTTGATGGTGAAGGTGGTGTCGATGCCGAACAGCAGGGTGTTGCCGTCGGGCGCGGCCTTGGCGGCGTCGGCCGCGCCAATGTTGCCGGCCGCGCCAGGCTTGTTGTCCACCACGAAGCTCTGCTTGAACTGCTCCTGCAGCACCTGCGAGACGGAGCGCGCGAGGATGTCCGAGGGGCCGCCGGCGGGGAAGTTGTTCACGAAGCGCACGGTCTGCGTGGGCCAGTTGGCCTGCGCGTGCAATGCGGGGCTGGCGAAGGCGGCGGCGAGGGCCAGGCCCAGGAAGGCGCGTCGTGCGGTCATGAAAGAGAACTCCTTGGATCGAAACGGATGCTCAGTCGAGCTGGATGCCGGTGGCCTTGATCGGGGCCTCCCAGCGCTTGAGGTCGGCCGCCTGCGCGGCGGCCAGTTCGGCGGGCGTGGAGCCCACGGGCTCGTAGCCCAGGCCGAGCAGGCGCTCGCGCAGGGCGGGCGCCTTCACCGCGGCGGCCACGGCCTTGGAGAGGCGGTCGCGCGCGGCGGGGTTCATGTTGGCGGGGCCGTACATGGCGAACCAGGCGGTGGCCACCATGTCGATGCCGCTTTCCTTGAGCGTGGGCACCTCGGGCACCTGCGGGTCGCGTTGCGCGCCCGTCACGGCCAGGATGCGCACCTTGTTCGTGCGGTGCAGTTCGGCGGTTTCGGAGACGACGTCGAACTTGTAGTCGATGTGGCCGCCCAGCAGCGCGGTGTTGGCGGGGCCGCCGCCCTGGAAAGGCACGTGGTTCAGTTTGGCCCCCACCTGCTGCTCGAACAGCACGCCCATGAAGTGCGGCAGCGTGCCCAGACCCGGCGTGCCGTACGAGGCCACGCCCGGCTGCGCCTTGGCCATCTGCACCATGTCGCCGATCTTCGTGGCCTTGCTGGCCGGGCCGGCCACCACGCCAAACTGGAAGTTGGCGATCAGCGAGACCGGCGTGAAGTCCTTCACCGCGTCGTAGTCAAGCTTCTTGTAGACGTGCGGGAACAGCACCATGGGGCCGCTGGGCAGCACGATCACGGTCTGGCCATCGGGCTCGGCGCGCTTGACCTGGCCGAGTGCGATGCGTCCGCCCGCGCCGGGCTTGTTCTCCACCACGATGGGGGCGTACTGGTCCCTCAGGTGCTCGCCGAGCAGGCGCGCCAGGGTGTCCGCCGAGCCACCGGGCGGGAAACCCACCACGATCTTCAGCGGGGTCTTGTCCTGCGCGAAGGCGCTGCCGCCCACGGTGAGGGCGGCGAGCAGGCTGGCGTGGATGAGTCGGCGGGTGAGGGTCATGGTCTTGTCTCCGTTGTGTGGTGTCGATGCAGGCACAGGCCGCGGGTGGTCCCGCTTGGAATCGGCCATGCTAGGGATTCACAATCGATTGCAGAAATCAACCGTACTACGGGATTACCCTCGGTCCCTGCCATGCCCGCCCCCGACACCCTGCTCAATCCCGCGCGCCAGGCCGACTTCCTGCTCTACCGCCTGTACCGCATCCACATCACCGCCGGGCGCAAGGTGGTGCAGATGTGCGAGGAGCGGCACGGCATGACGCGGCGCGAATGGCGCGTGCTGTCCTTCCTGGCCGAGAACGAGGGCGTGCTGTCGTCCGAGCTGGCCGAGCGCGCCATGCTGGACCGGGCGCGCACCTCGCGCACGATCACCTCGCTGGCGGGCAAGCGCCTGATCGAGCGCCGCCCCAAGCCGCACGACCGGCGCGAGGTGCAGATCTACCTGAGCGAAGAGGGGCGGCGCGTGCACGGCGACATCTTTCCCCGCATCGCGGCGATCAACCACGCGCTGGTGGAGGGGCTTTCACCGCCGCAGCGCCAGGCGCTGGACGCCATGGTGGCGCACGTGCAATCCAGGGCCGACGCCCTGATCGAAGGGGCCGCGCCCCTGGCGCGCGACAACCCGGACGACGAGCTTTGATGACCGGCAATCAGATCAGCGTTCTGGCGATTCTCGGTCTGGTGGTGGGCCTGTTCCTGTGGGGCCGCTGGCGCCACGACCTGGTGGCGGTCAGCGCGCTGCTCGCCTGCGTCCTCACCGGGCTGGTGGAGCCCGCGCAGGCCTTCCAGGGCTTTGGCCACCCGGCCGTGATCACCGTGGCCTGCATGCTCATCATGAGCCGCGCGCTGCAGACCTCCGGGGCGGTGGAGGTGCTGGCGCGCCGCGCCCTGCCCGACAAGGCCGGGCCGGTGCTCAGCCTGGCCGCGCTGATGGGCGTGGGCGCGCTGCTGTCGGGCTTCATGAACAACGTGGGCGCCATGGCCCTGCTGATGCCGGTGGGCATCAAGCTGGCGCAGCGCCTGAAGCTGCCCCCGGGCCAGGTGCTGATGCCCCTGGCCTTCGGCACCATCCTGGGCGGCATGACCACGCTGATCGGCACGCCGCCCAACCTCATCGTGGCCGGCTTCCGCGCGGGGCTGGACGGAGGGCCGGGACCCTTCGCGATGTTCGACTTCGCCTGGATCGGGGTGCCGGTGGCCGTGCTGGGCGTGCTGGCCATCGCGCTGGTGGGCTGGCGGCTGGTGCCCCGGCGCCAGCCGGCCGGCATGGAGGGCTTCGACACCGCGGCCTACCTCACCGAAGCGCGCCTGCTCGAGGACGGCGCGTCCGTCGGCAAGACCCTGGGCGAGATCGAGGCCGTGCTGGAGAAGTCCGGCGCGCAGGTGGTGGGCCTGGTGCGCCACGAGATGCGCATCACCGCGCCCAGCCTGCAGCGCGTGATGCGGGCCGGCGACATCCTCGTCATCGAGGCGGCGGCCGATTCCCTGTCCTCCGTGCTGTCCTCGCTCGGGCTCAAGCTGGAAGAGTCCGTGCGTCCGCCCGCGCGCGAGGAGGAGGAGGGCGAGGGCGGCGGTGCCGATCCGGCGGAGGCGGCCCAGGCCGCGGCGACATCGGCCGACGAAGGCCGCGATGAAGGCCGTGACGAAGGCGAGTCGGACGGCGAGCGCGCATCGGACAAGCCGCGCGGCGATGCCGCAGAGATTGCCCTGATGGAGGTGGTGGTGCTGCCCGGCTCGGCCCTGGTGGGGCGATCGGCGAGCGACATCGGCCTGCGCACGCGCCACGGCCTGAACCTGCTGGCGGTCTCCCGACAGGGCAGCCGCTCCATCGAACGGCTGCGCGCCATGTCCCTGCGCGCGGGCGACATCCTGCTGCTGCAGGGGCCCACGGCCGCCATGACGGAGTTCGCCAGCGAAGCGGGCTGCGTGCCACTGGCCACCCGCGACCTGCAGATCCCCAACCGGCGCAAGGCCATTCAGGCCTCGCTGGTGATGGCCCTGGCCGTGGGCGTGGCGGCGCTGGGCCTGGTGCCGGCGGCGGTGGCCTTCATGGGCGGCGTGCTGGCCACGCTGGTGCTGCGCACGCTGCCCCTGCGCATGGCCTACGAGTCGATCGACTGGCCGGTGATCGTGCTGCTGGGCGCGCTGTTCCCGCTGGCCAACGCCATGCAGAGCACCGGCGCGGCCGACCTGATGGCCCGCGCGCTGATGGACTGGGTGGCGCGCGGAGACCCGGTGATCGCCCTGGCCACGGTGCTGCTGGTGACCATGTTCCTGTCGGACCTGATGAACAACGCCGCCACCGCCGCGGTGATGTGCCCGGTGGCCATCGGCAGCGCCGCCACGCTGGGGGTCGACGCCGACCCCTTCCTCATGGCCGTGGCCATTGGGGCCTCCTGCGCCTTCCTCACGCCCATCGGGCACCAGAACAACACCATGATCCTGGGGCCGGGTGGCCTGCGCTTCGGCGACTACTGGCGGCTGGGCGTGCCGCTGGAGGCGCTGGTGGTGGCGGTCAGCCTGCCCTTGCTGCTCATCGTCTGGCCCTTGTGAACTGGATACCGCCATGCCCTTGCGCTACGCCCGCTTCCTCGTTGGCCGAGACCGCACGGTGGCCGCCAACCGGCAGGTCGGCTGGCTGCTGGCCTTCGTGGCCGGGGCCATCAACGCGGGTGGTTTCCTGGCGGTGCGGCAGTACACCTCGCACGTCACGGGGCTGGTCTCGTCCGTGGCCGACCACCTGGTGCTGGGCGAAGGCCAGCTGGTGGCCGCGGCCCTGGCGGCGGTGCTGGCCTTCCTGCTGGGCGCCATGTGCTGCGCGGTGATGGTCAACTTCGCGCGCCGGCGTGCCCTGGCCAGCGAGTACGCGCTGCCGCTGCTGCTGGAGGCCCTGCTGATCCTCTGCTTCGGCCTGATGGGCGCCTGGCTCGCGCGGTTCGAGGGCCTGCTGATCCCTGCCACCGTGGCCCTGCTGTGCTTCATCATGGGCTTGCAGAACGCGGTGGTGACCAAGCTGTCGAACGCGGTCATCCGCACCACGCACATGACGGGCGTGGTGACGGATCTGGGCATCGAGCTGGGCAAGCTGCTGTACTGGAACCGGGTGAAGGACATCACCCCCTTCGTGCGCGCCGACCGCGAGCGCATGCGCGTGCTGGGCGGGCTGCTGGCCGCCTTCGTGGGCGGTGGCGTGGTGGGCGCCTACGGCTTCAAGCGCCTGGGCTTCGGCTTCACGGTGCCGATCGCCGTCGCGCTCACGGTGGTGGCGCTGGTGCCGCTGTGGGACGACTGGCGCGGTCACCGGCCCCCGCCCCGCGCCTGAGGCGCGGCGGATCACGGCCGCGGCGTATGCCGCAGCATCACCGCCACCAGGGTGACGACGGTGAGGGGCACGACGAAGCTGAGCATGGCGACGGAAAAGGCGCCGAGGGCGGCGTGGTCCTGCGCGGCGAGGATGAGATAGGTGACGTAGGCCAGGTAGTAGCCCACGAACACCGCCCCCTCCCAGCGCGCGATTTCCCGGCCGGTCATGAACACGGGCAGGCAGGCCAGCGAGACGGCCAGCATGACCCAGAGGTCAAAGGCCAGCACCGAGGCCGGCACCTGCAGGCCGCCCACGCCGGCCACCAGGCCGGAGATGCCCAGGCAGCCCAGGATGTTGAAGGTGTTGCTGCCCACCACGTTGCCGACCGCGAGATCGCGCTCGCCCTTGAACGCGGCCATGAGCGAGGTGGCGACCTCGGGCATGGACGTGCCCAGGGCCACCACGGTCAGGCCGATCACGAGTTCGGACAGACCCAGGTGCTGTGCGAACACCACCGCCGCTCGCACCAGACCCTCGGCACCCAGCACCAGCAGCGCCAGGCCCACCACGATGAGGCCGATCTGCACCGGCGGTGTCGAATCCCAGGCACCGGCGGTCGCGGGCTTCAGCTCGGCGTCGTAGTCGCCCTGCGCCTGCCGGCTCTCGCGGCGCGACTGCACCACCAGGAACACGGTGTAGGCCACCATGGCCGCGGTGAGCATGGCCGCTTCGTACCAGCTCACGCGGCCGTCCAGTGCGAACAGCGCCAGCAGCAGGGCCGCGCCGATCATGATGGGCACTTCCTGGCGGACCAGCTGGACGTGCACCACCAGCGGCGTGATCAGGGCCGACACGCCCAGGATGAAGAGCACGTTGAGCACGTTGCTGCCGACCACGTTGCCGATGGCGATGTCGCTCTGGCCGCCGGCCACCGCGCCGACCGACACCGCCAGCTCCGGCGAACTGGTGCCGAAGGCCACGATGGTGAGCCCCACCACCAGGGGCGACAGCCCGAAGGAGAGCGCGAGCTTCGAGGCGCCGCGCACGAGCAGTTCGGCGCCAGCGATGAGGCCGACGAGGCCGGCGATAAACAGCAGCAGGGTCATGGCAGGACGGGCGTGGTTGTGCGTGCGGTGGATCGTGCCACGCCCGCGCGCCCGACCCAAGCGCTCATGGCGGGCCCGCCCTTGTCGTCGACACGGGCGGGCGGCCGCTCATGCGCCAGCGGCCACCCGCTGCCAGAGCTTGCCCGGGTCCGCGGCGGTCGTTCCGCGCCACGCCACCACCTGGTCCGGCCGCACCAGCAGCACCGTGTCGCCCAGCGCCTCGTGCGCCTCGGGTTCGTTGCACAGGCGCAGCTTCACGTCGAGGCCCACCGCCGCGCCGGACGCGGCCAGGGCCTGCGCCGCATCGCGCCGCGTGCCCGGCGCCAGCACCGTCCACTCGAAGCCAAGTTCGTCGTACAGCGAGCGCTCGCCACCCAGCCACACGTGCGGCAGCCGCCCACCGGGGCAGGTGCTGGCCTGGTAGTCGTTCGCGCTGTCCGGTGGCGGCGCACCGCCATCGCTCACGACGATGGGCGAGTCGTCGTAGCGCTCGCCGAACGTCACGCCCGGGATGTTGAACTCGCGCCGCACGTGCGCGTTGAGCACCTCGCTGGCGTGTGCGCGCAGCGCCTCGCCTTCAGCGCCTTCGGCTTCCAGCGTGGCCGTGGTCTGGAACAGGCCGATCGAATCGGCGAAGCCGCGCGCGTAGCTGGTGTTGCGCAGGCCGATGGGGCGGCGTTCGGTCTCGTAGCTGTCGAGCAGCGCGGGGCTCGAATGCCCCTTCACCACCGAGGCGAGCTTCCAGCCCAGGTTCACCGCGTCGCCCACCGCGGTGTTGTAGCCCAGCCCGCCCGTGGGCGTGAACAGGTGCACCGCGTCGCCGGCCAGGAACACGCGGCCCTGCTGGTAACGATCGGCCACCAGCGAGTGGCCCGCGATCCAGGTGCCGGTGGACAGCACCTCGATGGGGATGTCCATGCCGCTGGCCTGCGCGAACAGGCGTTTCGCGTCGTCGTGCGTCCAGTCGGACGGGTCCTCGTGCGCGTGCACGGCGGCGTGGAAGGCGAATTCGCCCTGGCCGTCCACCGAGGCCATGAACACGCGCCGCTCGTGGTTCACGCTGACGTACATCCAGGCCAGGTCGTGCGGCAGGGCCTGATAGAAGGTGGGCGCGCGCAGGTAGACCGCGAACATTCGCCCCCCCATGAACTGGCGTTGCACGCCCGTGGCACCGCCATAGGCAATGCCCAGGGCCTGGCGCGCCACGCTGCGCGCGCCGTCGGCGCCCACCAGGTAGCGCGCGCGCACCGTCACGGCGGGGCCGCCATCGCCGGCCGGCGCCACGCGCGCATGGACGCCTTCGTCGTCCTGATCGAAGTCCACCAGTTTCCAGCCGAAGGCCACGGGCCGGCCGGTGCGGGCCTCCGCGTGTTCGCGCAGCACCGCCTCCACGAACTTCTGCGACACGCGGTGCGGCAGCTCGGCCGCGTTCCAGGCGCCGCGCAGGCCGCGCACGTGCTCGCTGGCCTGCGCGGCCGTGGGCAGGCGCAGCCGCGCGAGCTCGTGCGTGGCGAAGCGCGTGAAGTAGGCGATGTCGGTGGGGTGGTCGCCCGGCAGGCCCAGGGCGCGGATCTGGTCGGCGATGCCGATGCGGCGGAAGTGCTCCATGGTGCGCGCCTGCGTGGCGTTGGCCTGCGGGTTGAAGGCGGTGGTGGCCTTCGGGTCCACCAGCAGGCAGCGTATGCCGCGCAGGCCCAGTTCGTTGGCGAGCATCAGCCCGCACGGGCCCGCGCCCGCGACGAGCACGTCTACCTCGATCCTTGCGCCACTGCGCTGCGCGTCTTGCAACTCCTTCACCGGTTCTCCTCTGTTCGTTGTTGGCCGATGTGCGATTGGACCGCCAGAATCGCTCCGATGCGCCGCGACGGGCGCCCTGAAAAAGACTTTTCCGCCGGGCAGGCGTGTATGGTGTGGTCCCGCATTCGAGGAGAAGAACCATGCAACTCATCGTCTCGGTCGGCCTGATCCTGGCCGTCGTCTTGTGGGGCGTGATCTCGCCGGCCTCGCTGGGCTCGGTGTTCGACACGCTGCTGGCCGTCATCACGCGCGACTTTGGCTGGCTCTACCTGTGGGTGGTGCTGGGCCTGGTGATCATGGCCCTGGTACTGGCCCTCACCCGCTACGGCGACCTCAAGCTCGGTGGCGAGGACGAAGAGCCCGAGTTCTCGCTCATGTCCTGGTTCGCCATGCTGTTCGCGGCCGGCATGGGCATCGGCCTGGTGTTCTGGGGCGTGGCCGAGCCGATCTCGCACTACGGCTCGCCGCCGCCAGGCATCGCGCCGCAGACACCCGAGGCCGCCAACGCGGCCATGCGCTACAGCTTCTTCCACTGGGGCCTGCACCCCTGGGCCGTGTACAGCGTGGTGGCGCTGGCCATCGCCTTCTTCCAGTTCCGCAGGGGCGGCTCGGCGCTGGTGAGCACGGCGGTTGAATCGCTGCCCTGGGGTTTCGCCAAGGGCCTGGGGCCGGTGGTCAACGTGCTGGCCGTCATCGCCACGGCCTTCGGCGTGGCGGCCTCGCTGGGCATGGGCGCCCTGCAGATCAACAGCGGCCTGGCCGCGCTCGCCGGCCTGCCGGTGAACCCGGCGTGGCAGGTGGGCATCATCGTGGTGACGACGGTGCTGTTCGTGGTGTCGTCGGTGTCCGGCGTCGGGCGCGGCATCAAGTGGCTGTCCAACACCAACCTTGTGCTGGCCGCGCTGCTGGCCCTCACCGTGTTCGTGCTCGGTCCCACGGTGGCCATCATCGACACCTTCACCACCACGCTGGGCAGCTACGTGAGCGAGTTCGTGCGCATGAGCCTGCGCACCACGCCCTTTCGCGACAGCGGCTGGGTGGGCGGCTGGACGATCTTCTACTGGGCCTGGTGGGTGAGCTGGTCGCCCTTCGTGGGCCTGTTCATCGCGCGCGTCTCGCGCGGGCGCAGCATCCGCGAGTTCGTGCTGGGCACGGTGCTGGCGCCCACGCTCGCCGGCTTCCTGTGGTTCTCGGTGTTCGGTGGCACGGCGCTCACGCTGGAGGTGATGCGCGGCCTTCCGCTGGCCGAGGCGGTGAGTGCCGACGTGTCCACCGCGCTGTTCGCCATGTTCGACGCGCTGCCGCTGGGCGCGCTCATGAGCGTGGTGGCCACGGTGCTGGTGATCGTGTTCTTCGTGACCTCGGGCGACTCGGCCACGCTGGTGCTCAGCATGATGAGCACGGGCGGCAATGAGAACCCGCCGGCGCGCGTGAAGATCATCTGGGGCGCGCTGATCTCCGGCATCGCGATCTCGCTGCTGCTCGCGGGTGGGTTGAAAGCGGTGCAGACAGCCACGATCGTGTTCGCGGTGCCCTTCGCGATGGTGATCGTGCTGATGGCGGTGGCACTGTGGCGCGGCGTGCGCGACGACTGGCGCGAGGAAGCCCGACGCGAGCGCGCGCTGCGCCGCCGCATGCGGGAGATGGTCGAGCCGCCGAAGCCCTGAGGAGGCACATTGCCGATGACACCCGAGGCCGACCCACGCAGTCGTCCTCCGACAGCCGCCTTCTGAGCGCGCTCAGACCAGCACGTCGCGGATCGACGGGTCCTTGTCGAACTGCGCCTTGGCGAACGGGCACAGGGCCACGACGCGCGTCTTCGTCTCGCGTGCCCAGGCCACCAATGCGTCGAGCAGCTGACGCCCCACCCCCTGGCCCTTGAGGCGCTCGTCGACGTGGGTGTGGTCGATGATGATCAGCGTGGGGTTGGTGCGGCTGTAGGTCATTTCGGCCAGGCGCTCGCCGTTCTGCTGGACGAAGAAGGCGCCGGTGGAGTTGGCTTCCTGGTGCTCGATGGGCTGGGTCATGGGGTGTCTGGGGTGGTGGCGATCCATTGGACCGGAACGCCTTGCCGCAGCGTGTTGTGCACCTCGGCCACCGCGTCGGTTTCGCGCAGCAGCCGGGCAATGGCGTCCGGGGATGCCGGCGACTGTACCCGGGCGTGATAGCGCACGTCGCGCGCCGCCAGGCCGATGCCCTCGAACTCGGCCTCGGCCCACACCTCCACGCGGTCCAGCGCCACCCCCAGGCGCGCGGCTTCGCGGTAAAGGTCGTTGCAGTAGCAGGTGGCCAGGGCGAGCATGAGGAACTCGCCGCCGTTGGTGGCGGAGCCGGCGCCCGAGGCCTTGGGCGCCACGTCCAGCGTGTGCTCGGCATCGCCGGTGCGCAGCACGACCCGGTGCTGGCCGGGTCGGTTCGTGACGCTGGCCGAGATCCGCATGCGTCAGGTCACGCGGTGCTCGCGGCCGCTTTCGGGCGATCGGCGCGGGTATCGCTTGCCATTGAGCAACTGGCCGATCCAGCCGTGGCGCACGAACAGCTCGTAGCTGCCCAGGCACACCAGCGTGGTGGCGGCGATGTTGATGAGCACCTTGGCTGTGACGGGCAGGCTCAGCTCGAAGAGCAGGGCGCCGAACAGGATGGTGAGCGGGTAATGCATCAGGTACACCCAGTACGCGCTGTCCGACAGGTAGCCCAGTACCACGTGGCGGCGGGGCACCAGGCGCAGCGCCAGGCCGATGGCGGCGAAGCTCCAGAGCCAGCTGATGCAGTGGTAGGCATAGGCCCAAAGGAGCATCGGGGCCTGCACAAGCGCGGCCGCGGTGGCCAGGAGGTAGCACACCAGCCCCCCCAGCGCATAGGCCAGCCAGTGGCGCTGGAAGAAGGCGAACAGCTCGGCCTGCCGCCCGTGCAGCATCAGGCCGAAGACGAAGAAGCTGCCGTGGTAGAGCCACTCGTTCCATTCGGGCAGGAAGGCGCCGGCGGGGGCGAGCACACCGCGCGGGTAGGCGGCGCTGGCCAGCATCAGCGGCAGCGCCAGCGCCACGAAGCCCCACGGTTGGCGCGCCAGCCAGGCCAGCGCCGATTCGATGGGCGCGAACCAGGCGCGCGGCAGCCGCCACAGCGCGGCCGTGGCCACGCAGAACCACAGCAGCATCCACAGGAACCAGAGGTGGATGGTGTTGGGGCTGTCCAGGATGGGCAGGCGCGGCACCACATGGGTGTCCAGTCCCCATTCGTCGCGGACCATGAGGTTCATGAAGAACAGCGCCGCCACGCCCGAGGCCAGCCACAGCAGCGGCCAGAACAGCGCGAAGGGCAGGCCCAGGCGCATCAGGCGGTGGCGCAGCAGGCCGTCCGGCCCCCGCGAGCGCACCAGCAAGGCAGCGAAGAAGCCGCCCAGGATGAAGAAGGCCGGCATGCGGAAGGCGTGGATGGACGACACCACCACGTCGGCGACCAGGGTGCGCTGGTCGTCGCGCCAGGCGTTGGGCATGCGCTGCACGGCGTAGATGGCCTCGACGTGCAGCACGATACCCAGCCACATGAGCAGCGCGCGCAGGTTGTCCAGCGCGTGCAGTCGGGTGCCCGTGTCGGCGGGCGGCGAGTGCTTACCCATCAGCGTGACCGAACGTAACAGGGGCGCAGACCTTATCAGCACTTGGGCGCTTGCGCTACCCCTGGCGGGGGAGACGCTCGCCGGGGTAGCGGGGACGCCTGGCTCAGTTCATGCCGGCCGCGTCCAGGTCCAGCGCCAGCGTGCCGCGCGTGCCGATGTCGGCGCGGTGCCGTTCGAGCCAGGCCTGGGCCGCCGCCTGGCCCTGCTGGAACAGACGCTCCAGAAAGGCCGCGTCGGTGCGCGTCTTGCTGCCCGCGCCCAGTGCGGCGAGTTCGGGGCCGCCATCCACCCGGTGCAACCGCAGCGCCGCGATGCGGCGAAACACCGGGCTGCGCAGTCGGCGCGCGGCCCAGCCCTCGGCGGCCAGGAGTTGCTTCAGCAGCACGATGTTGCGCAGCTCCTTGAGCAGGCTGGCGTTGAAGGTCACCTCGTTGATGCGGTCCAGGATGTCGTTGGCTCGCACCGGCAGCTCATCGCGCTGGGCGGGGTTGATCTGTACCAGCAGCAGGTCGTCGCCCGGGCTCTCCAGCACCAGCGGCAGCAGCGACGGATTGCCTGCGTAGCCGCCGTCCCAGTAGGCCTCGCCGTCGATCTCCACCGCCTGGAACAGCAGCGGCAGGCAGGCCGAGGCCAGGATCACGTCGGGCGAGAGCTCGTCCTGGCGGAAGATGCGCAGCTCGCCGGTCTTCACGCGCGTGGCAGCGATGAAGAGCTGCGTGCGGTGGCAGGCGCGCACGCGGTCGAAGTCGATGGTGTCGCGCAGGATGTCGCGCAGCGGGTTGAGGTTGAGCGGGTTGAGCTGGTAGGGCGAGGCCTGCGAACTGAGCCACTGCGCGTACGAGCGGATGGGTCCGAGCCAGGGCGCGGCCCAGGGGCTGTCGGGGTCGACCCACGGGGCGCCGGGCGCGTGGGCCAGGCCGCCGAAGGGGTTGATCTCGCCGATGCGTGTCCACAGCCGGCGCAGCGCGGCGCGCGCGCCTTCGCGGCCGCCCTCCATCAGGCCGCTGGCCAGGGCCACGGCGTTCATGGCGCCCGCGCTGGTGCCGCTGATGCCGGTGAGCCGCAGCGAGCGGTCCTCCAACAGGCGATCGAGCACGCCCCAGGTGAAGGCGCCGTGCGAACCGCCGCCCTGGAGGGCGAGATCGAGCGAGGTTTTCGCAGAGTGGGAAGGGAGCGTGGCCATGAGCCATTGTTGCACTGCAACATGCATCCGGGGTGAAAGCCCGGCTCTGGGACAATGCCGGGCTTCATGATGAACGCCGAGCCCCGCCACGACCAAGAGGACCTGCCCCAGGGGGCGCTGGCGCGCGAGGCCATCGCGCTGGCGGCGTTCGACCACATGGTCTCGCACGCCCCGGGGTTCCGGGCGCGCGCCGGTCAGCGCGAGATGGCGGCGTTCATCGCCGAGACCTTGTCGGGCGTGAAGCTGGGCGACGACAGCGTCTCGGGCGAGGCGGGCGCGCCCGACCGGGGCATCGCCGTGGTGCAGGCCGGCACAGGGGTCGGCAAGTCGGCGGCCTACGCGGCCACCGTGATTCCGCTGGCGCTGGCGCAGCAAAAGCGCGTGCTCATCAGCACCGCCACCGTGGCCCTGCAGGAACAGCTCATCAACAAGGACCTGCCGGCCCTGGCGGCGCTGATGCCGCAGCCTTTTGCCTTCGCGCTGGCCAAGGGCCGCGGGCGCTACGTCTGCCGACTCAAGCTCGACCAGCTCGCCGAAGGCGGCGCGCAGGACGCGGATCTGTTCGGCGAGGAAGCCGCAGGCGCGGCCAGCGCCGCCGCGAAAGACGACTGGGCCCAGCGCGCGCGCCAGTACGCGCAATGGACCATCGCGCTCGACCAGGGCGACTGGAACGGCGACCGCGACCGCCTGGACGAACCGCCCGACGCCGCGCTGTGGGCGCCCGTGGCGGCCGAGCGCCACACCTGCACCGCGCGCCACTGCCCGGCCTACAACAGCTGCAGTTACTACCAGGCGCGCAACCGCCTGGCGCAGGCGCAGGTGATCGTGGTCAACCACGACCTGCTGCTCGCCACCCTGGGCCTGCACGCCCTGCCGGCACCGTCCGACTGCTACCTCGTGCTCGACGAGGCGCACCACCTGCCCGGCGTGGCGCAGGGCCAGTTCACCTCGCAGATGGACCTGATGCGCCCGGGCTGGCTCGACCCCCTGCCCAAAGCCTTCGACGAGGTGGCGAAGGCCATTTCTCACCGGCACAACCTCGACGTGGCCGAGGCCGCGCGCGCCGCCAAGGCCGCCCTGGCCGAGCTCGCCCGCCTGGGCATGGACCTGCTGGGCCCGGCCGTGCGCGAGCTGCCCGCCGAGGCGCCGCCGCTGGTGCACCGCTTCGACGCCGGGCTGCTGCCCCCCGGCTGGACCGAGCCCCTGGGCAGCCTGCAGGCGCACGCGCATGGGCTGCTCAAGCTGGCCGAGGCCCTGGCCACGCAACTGCGCGCCAACGCGCGCGACAACCCCGGCGAGGCCGCGCGCAGCGCCGAGCACTACGCGCGCATCGGCCGCTTCGCGCCGCGCCTGCAAAGCCTGCACGAAACCGCGAGCCAGTGGCTGCTGATGGCCAGCGAGGGCGCGCCGCCCCAGGCCAAGTGGCTGCAGGCGCGCGTGGACCGCGGCCTGGTGGCCATGAGCGCGCACGCCTGCCCGCTGCAGCCGGGCAGCCTGCTGCACAGCCACCTGTGGCAACAGGTGCGCGGCGCGGTGGTCACCTCGGCCTCGCTCGTCACCTGCGGCGGCTTTGACCACTTCCTGCACGAGGCCGGCCTGGCCTGGGACGCGGCCGTGGCCACGCGCGAGGTGCAAAGCCCCTTCGACCACGCGAAGCAGGGCCGTCTGGTGGTGGTGCAGACCCGCGCCGACCCCAAGGACGTGGACGGCTACACGCGGGAAATGCTCGATCTGCTGCTGGCCGACCTGCGTGAGGTGAAGCGCGGCGCCTTGGTGCTGTTCACCTCGCGCGCGCAGATGCGATCGGCCCAGCAGTTGCTCGAGCGTGGCGAACACGCGCGTCTGCGCGAGCGCGTGCTGGCGCAAGGCGAGGCCTCGCGCACGGTGCTGCTCAAGCGGCACGCGCAGCGCGTGGGCGACGGCGAGGCGTCCATCCTGTTCGGCCTGCAGTCCTTCGGCGAGGGACTGGACCTGCCGGGCGAGCTCTGCGAGTGGGTGTTCATCACCAAGTTGCCTTTCGCGTCGCCCAGCGACCCGGTGGGCCAGGCGCGCGCGGAATGGCTCAAGAGCAAGGGGCGCGACCCGTTCAGCGAGCTGGTGGTGCCGGCCACCGGCGCCCGACTGCTGCAGTGGACCGGCCGCGCGCTGCGCACCGAGACCGACGAAGCCACGGTGGTCTGCTACGACGCGCGCCTGCTGCGCCAGGGGTACGGCCGGCGCATGCTGCAAGGGCTTCCGCCCTACCGGCTGCAGCGACGGCAGGCCGGGGTGACGGCGGACGTGTGAGGCATAGTGCACCCCCATGATCTACGCCGTTCTCAAACTCCTCCACGTCCTGTCCATCGTCTTCTGGGTCGGTGGCATGGCTTTCGCGCACTTGTGCCTGCGGCCGTCGGTGCAACTGCTGGAGCCGCCCGATCGCCTGCGCCTGCTGCAGGCGGTGATGAAGCGCTTCTTTGCCGGCGTGCTGCTGGCGGCGCTGCTGGCGCTGGCCACAGGCCTGTGGATGATCGGCCGCGTGGCGAAGGAGTCGGTTCAGGCGGGCGTGGACTTCGCCATGCCGCTGGACTGGACGGTCATGGCCACGCTGGGCATCGTGATGATCGCGATCTTCGGGCACATCCGCTTCGCGCTCTTCAAACGGATGTCGCGTGCCGTGCAGGCCAGCGACTGGCCGGCCGCCGGCGCGGCGATGGCCTCGATCCGCCAGTGGGTGCTGGTCAACCTGGTCATCGGCGTGCTGGTCATCGCCATCGCGCTGCTGATGAGCTGATCGCGGCGACCGGTATCGAACGCCGGTGCCGCTCGCCGGTCCGGGCGTTCAGCCGTCCTGCGCCGCCAGGCCAGGCGGCGGCAGGCGCTCGCCTTGCAGGCGCCGCCACAGCCAGTCCAGGCCCTTCTCCACGTCGATGCGCATGCCGTCCAGGCGCGCGGGGCGTGGGCCGTTGGCGCGCTCGGCTTTGGTGCCCAGATCGAAATGGAAGGTGTAGGTGGGCTCCTGGCCCATGCGCAGGTCGGTCACGTACAGGCGGCCTTCTTCTTCCTGCACGCGGAAGAAGCCGTGGGTGAAGGCGGCGATGCGCCGAAGGCCGTCGACCTTGGCGTGGTGTTCGGCCAGCGCGGCGCCGCGGTCGTAGCGGCGCCAGTCGATCGTGGTCGTGTCATCGAGCAGCGAGTAGTGGCCTTCGGCGTACCGCTCCGGCCCCATGGCCACCACCCGCCACAGCACGGTGTTGAAGGGCGCGGGCGTGACCAGCAGGCGATCGGCCGGGATGCCCTGCTCGCGCAGCGACTCGCGCGCCACCTGGGCCACGTGCTGCTGCGCGGCCACGCTCCACAGCAGGTAAGCGCTGCTGAGCAGCAGGCCGATGGCGTTGGCCTTGAGGCCGATGCGCGGCGCCGCCAGCGCGAACACCACGCCCACGATCAGCGGCACCGTGTAGGCCGGGTCGATGATGAACACGCTGCCCACGCCGAAGGGGTGGTTGGTGAAGGGCAGCAGCAGCTGCGTGCCGTACACCGTCATGGTGTCCAGCAGCGGGTGGGTGATCAGCACCAGCCACAGCGCGAGCCACCAGCGTCTGAACAGCGCGCCCTCGCCGTGCAGGCGCGAGACCAGCCAGGCCAGCAGCGGCGAGAACAGCGTCAGGTAGAACAGCGCGTGCGATTCGCCCCGGTGCAACACCATGTTGAGCACGGCGTCGCCATGGTCGATGAAGGCGTCGAGGTCGGGCAGGGTGCCGGCAATGGCGCCCCACAGGGCCGATTTCCACACGGCGGTGCGCCGGCCCATGACGGCGACGGCCACGGCCGAGCCGAGGGCGATCTGGGTGAGTGAATCCATGATGGGCGCCGATGGTATCGGCCCCCACGCCGCTGCGCGCGGGTTGCCGTGCCTCTCAGGCCTGCACGACGATGGGAAACCTGGCCTTCACGCCCTCGCCATCGGGCTCGAACGGCCGCGTCAGCGCCGCGCGGCCGGACTCGTCGAGCCGGCGCCAGAGGCCGTCGCGCTCGTTGCCCGGGTCACCGTGCACGTAGAGCTGGGTGGTGAGCAGCTCCATCCGGTCCAGCTTCACCTTCACGTGGATGTGCGGCGTGCGCCCGCTGTAGGGCACGGGTCGGATGGTGCGGAAGCGGTAGCGGCCCTCGCGGTCCACCGCCACGCGGCCAAAACCCTGGAAGGCCGGGTCGGCGCGGTTGCCGTCGCCCGGGTGGTGGTAGTGGCCGGCCTCGTCGCACTGCCAGATCTCGACCACCGCGCCCTGCAGCGCGCGGCCGTCGAGGTCGACCACCGTGCCCTCCACCCGGGCGGCCTGGCCCTTGCCGTAGCGCACCTGGCCGTTGCGCAGCAGGTCGGCGTCGGTGTCGGCGGGCAGCGCCACGGGGTAGAAGGGGCCTTCGGTCTGGCGCGGGGTGGGGCGCAGGCCGGGCTTCTGCGCCACGGCCGGGCTCAGCCAGGCGGGCGCGGCGATGAGCGCGGCGCTGCCCAGCAGCAGGGAACGGCGGGTGCGGGCGGACGTGGCCATGGCGCTTCGAAGCGGTTCGGGCCGGCGAGTTCCGCGCGGAGGCTCAGTAGGGCTCGCGCCCCGGTTCGGGCGAGGGCTCGCGGATGTTTTCCCGGGCCGAGGACATCCAGGCGATCAGCGAGGAGCGCATGGCCTCCTCCACCGACATGTCCACCGGCGTGACCCAACTGCGCGGCACGAAGACCGTGTAGCCGCCGATCATGTAGCCCATGGGCAGGTAGACGGCGACCTGATCGAGCTCGCCGAGGGCGCCGGGCAGGCCGGCGAAACTCTGGCGCGTCACCAGGCCGACGATGGACATCTCGCCGCCGGGCGCGCGCAGCAGCACCACCTGCTGCTGTGGCTGGTCCTTGTCGTGGGGCGCGAAGTAGTCGGCGAAGTTCTTCAGCGAGGAGTAGATGCTCTTGACCACCGGCAGGTTGGTGAAGGGCAGTTCGGCGATCGACAGCACGCGCGTCACTTCGGGACGCGAGACCAGCACGCCCAGCCCGAAGATCAGGCCCACCAGCAGCACGATGCCCAGGCCCGGCAGGTAGAAGTCGCCCAGGAAGGGGCTGAACAGGGCGCGGGCCAGCGACTCGGTCCACACCACCAGCAGGTACAGCAGGTACAGCGTGAGCGCGGCCGGCAGGAAGGTGATCAGGCCGCGCAGGAAGGTTCGGGTCAGCGTCGTTTTCATGGGTGTGGGATGGGTCCGGGGGAGAATAGCAGTCCCCGGTGGCCAATGAGCGGCACCGACAGGTGGCGCTTGCAATGGCCGTGCCTGTCCCCAGGTGCGGGTTTCATTCGCTTTTCCCTCACGGGACGCCGGAACTCACGTGACCCCTTCCGCTCTTTCTCCCATGAATGCATTCGCCGATCTGTTGGGCCGTGTGGCGGGCCTTGTGCTGCGCCTCGCGCTGGGCCTGGCGGCGGCGGTCTTCCTCATCAGCCTGTTGCTGGCCTCGGTGCTGGCGGTGGCGGGGATGTCGTTGTGGGCCCTGATCACCGGGCGCCGGCCCGCGCCGCTGGTGGTGTTCGGCCGCCTGCGCGAGCGCTCGCGCCAGTACTCGCAAGGCGTGTGGCGCGCCGGCCCGGCGTCGTCGAACACTGCGCCGCGCGGTGAAGTGGTGGACGTGGAGGCCCGGGAGGTCGACGAGCCGCGCCGGCCTCAGGGTTGAGCCCTAGTTCTTCGACGCGCCTCGGCGCGCCAGCGCGGCGTCGTACAGCGCGTTGCGCGGTGCGCCGGTGATGTCGGCGGCCGCCTTCACGGCCGCCTTGAGCGGCAGGTCCACCAGCAGGCGGTCGAGCACGCGCAGCGCGGCCTCGGGCAGCGCGCCTCCGTTGTCGGTGTCGCGCTCGCGTGGGTGCACCAGCAAGGCGAATTCGCCGCGCGTGCGGTGGGCGTCGGCGGCCAGCCAGGCGGGCAGGGCGTCAGCGGGCAGGTGCGCCACTTCCTCGAACTGTTTCGTGAGCTCGCGCCCCAGCGTGACCGGGCGCGGGCCCAGCGCCGCCGCCAGATCGCGCGCCAGCGCCTCCATGCGGTGCGGTGCCTCCAGCAGCGCACAGGCTTGCGGGTCGTCGGCGATGGCCTGCAGCGCGCGCTGGCGCTCGGCCCCCTTCACCGGCAGGAAGCCCGCGAAACGGAAACTGCCGTCCCAGCCCGCGTGGCCGCTCACGCTCAGCAGCGCGGTGAGGCTGCTCGGGCCAGGCACGGGCACACAGCGCAGGCCCGCGTCGCGCACGGCCGCCACCAGGCGCGCGCCGGGGTCGCTCACGCCCGGTGTGCCGGCGTCGCTCACGTAGGCCACGCGCTGTCCTTCGCGCAACAGCGCGATCACGCGTTGCGCGGCCTCGCTCTCGTTGTGCTCGTGCGCGGCGATCAGCGGTTTGTGCAGGCCATAGGACTGCAGCAGCGAGGCGGTGTGGCGCGTGTCTTCGCAGGCCACGCTGTCCACCAGATCGAGCACATGCAGCGCGCGCAGGCCGATGTCGGCGCGGTTGCCGATAGGGGTGGCCAGCATGTACAGCGTGCCCTGGGGAAAATGCTGCGCACCCGCCGCGGCGCGCGCGGCGTGAAGCAGTTCAAGGACAGGGGGTGACACGTGCGGTGGTTTCAATCAGAGGCGCCCAAGGCGACGCGCGAGGCGGGCCAACGGGCCGAGGACAGGGCCCTGGCGCACCTGCAGCGCCAGGGGCTGCGGCTGGTGCAGCGCAACTTCCGCACGCCTGGGCGCGGTGGCGGCGAGATCGATCTGATTATGCGGGAGCCCGACGGCACGCTGGTCTTCGTCGAGGTGCGGCAGCGCCGCTCCGGGGCCTACGGCGGCGCGGCCGCGAGCATCGGCCTGGCCAAGCGCCGGCGCATCGTGTTCGCGGCGCGGCACTTTCTGGCGCGGCAGCGGTCCATGCCACGTATGCGCTTCGACGCCGTGCTCATCGACGGCGACGGTGGCGAACTTCAATGGCTGCGCGCCGCATTCGACGCCGGCGACGCTTTTGCTTTTTGACACGAAACCCACGGCTATCATCACCCCATGCTCTTGCAGCGCATTCAGCAGCAATTCATCGACAGCGCCGACCTCAAGTACCAGAGCGCACCGGCCCTGGCCCCTGTGGTCGAGGCCGCGGTGTCGGCCTTGTTGGCCGGGCTCACCGGCGGCGGCAAGGTCCTCGCCTGCGGCAACGGCGCCGGTGCCGCGCTGGCCCAGCAGTTCGTGGTGCACATCCTCGGCCGCCACGAGCGCGACCGCCCCGGGCTGGCCGCGCTTTCGCTGGCGGCCGACGCCGCCGTGCTCACCGGCATTGCCAACGACTTCGACGGCCGCCAGATGTTCGCGCGCCAGGTCCACGCCCTGGGCCTGGCGGGTGACGTGTTGCTGGTCGTCAGCCCCGACGGCCAGGCCGGCAATCTGGTGGCCGCCATCGAGGCCGCGCACGAGCGCGAGATGACCGTGGTGGCCCTCACCGGCGCGCGCGGCGGCCGCGTGGCCACCCTGTTGCGCGACACAGACGTGCACATCAGCGTGCCCCACGAGCAAGCTTCGCGCGTGCTCGAGGTGCAGTTGCTTGTGCTGCATTGCCTGGCCGACGGCCTGGACTCCCAATTGCTCGGCCTGCCCGATTCCACCCCCATCGACACGGAGAACCCCGCATGACCAAGCCTCAAGCTTCCACGACCCGATCCCGCCTGGGCACCGCCGTGCTGGGCGCGGTCGGCTTCACCGTCCTGCTGTCCGCCTGCGCGCCGCTGGTGCTGGGCGGTGCGGCCGTGGGCACGGCGCTGGTGGCGTCCGACCGCCGCAGCTCGGGCACCCAGCTCGAGGACCAGACCATCGAAATGCGCGCGAGCAGCCGCCTGCGCGATCAGCTTGGAGGCCGCGCCAACGTTTACGTCAACAGCTACAACCGCCAGGTGCTGCTCACCGGCGAGGTGCAGAACGACGCCGCCAAGGCCCAGGCCCAGAGCATCGTCTCGGGCGTGGACAACGTGCGCACCATCGTCAACGAGCTGCAGGTGATCAATTCTCCGGGCTTCTCGCAGCGCACCTCCGACACGCTGATCACGGGCCGCGTCAAGGCCGGCTTCGTGGACGCGCGCGACATTCCCACCACCGCCATCAAGGTGACCACCCACAACAACGTCGTCTACCTGATGGGGCGCGTGACGCCCAAGGAAGCCGAGCGCGCCACCCACGTGGCCCGCAACGTGGACGGCGTGCAGCGCGTGGTGCGGGTGTTCGAGGTGATGTCGGAAGATGAGCTGAAGCGCCTGGCGCCGGAGCCGGCGGTGCAGCCGTCGAGCGGGACGCAGCAGCAGCCGGCCGCGCCGGCCGGCACCGCGCCGCGTCAATAGGCGTGACGGGGCGCAACGCCCCGAGCTCCAGGGGGGGCCGTTCGCGACAGTGGGCGATGCAGGCGCACCGGCCCACGGGCGAATGGCCGATCCAGCGTACCCCCCACCGGTTTTCACGGCGCGAAGCGGTTGTAATGCGCGTCCTTTCAGGACCGCCTACCCCGCTCTGTGCTTCGCTCGCTCGCCTTTGTCCTTTATCTGCTCGCCGCGCCTGGCTGGGCGCAGACCGCTAGCGATACCGCCTCGCGCGACCAGATCGAACACCGACGCGCCGCTGAACGCCAGCAGCGCCAGCGCGAGATGCTTCAGCGTGGAGCCGATGTGCGTGGCGCAACCGATGCCCCCCTGGCGCCGCTGGAGTGGCCTGCGCAGGAAACGCCGTGCTTTCCCATCCGGGACATCGTTCTGACAGGTGCCGGGAGCGATCGCTTCCGGTTCATCCTCCAGGACCTCATCGCCGGCCCCGACCCGGCTATCGGCAGGTGTCTGGGCGCCAAGGGGGTGGACGTGGCCGCCGAACGCGCGCAGCGGGCGCTCGTCGCTCACGGCTACGTCACCACGCGCCTGCTGGTTCAGCCGCAGAGCTTCGACGCCGGGCGCCTCGTCCTGAGCGTGGTGCCCGGCCGCCTGCGCGCGTCGCGCTTCGCCGATGGCACCAGCGCGCGAGCCACCGCCATCAACGCCGTGCCCGCACGACCGGGCGACATCCTCAACCTGCGCGACATCGAACAAGCGCTGGAGAACTTCAAGCGCGTGCCCTCCGTCGAGAGCGAAATCGTCATCGAGCCGGCCGTGGCACCCGACGAAAGCGACCTCGTGATCGCCTGGCAGCAGTCGAACCCGTTGCGCTTGAATGCCTCGCTCGACGACAGCGGCACCCGGGCCACTGGCCGGTACCAGGGCAGCGTCACCGTGAGCTACGACCACTGGTGGACGCTCAATGACTTGTTCTATGTGACCTACACCCACGACCTGGGTGGCGGCGTGCCCGGCATTCGCGGCACCAACGGCAAGACCGTGCACTACTCGTTGCCCTGGGGGCGCTGGCTGCTCGGGTTCACGGCGTCCCACAGCAACTACCACCAGAACGTGGCCGGGCCGTTCGAGATCTTCACCTACAGCGGCTCCAGCGACAACGCGGACCTCACCCTCTCGCGAGTGCTGCATCGCGACGCTCGCGGCAAGACCAGCCTGAGCCTGAAGGCCTGGGCCAGGCGCTCCGACAACTTCATCAACGACGCCGAGGTGGAACCGCAACGCCGCGCCACCGGCGGTTGGGCGCTCGGCCTCGCCCATCGGCAGGCGTTCAACCACGCCACACTCGACCTGCAGATCGAGCACCGTCGTGGCACTGCGGCCTTCAATGCGCGGCCGGCGCCGGAAGAAGAATTCGCCGAGGGCACCTCGCGCCTGCGCGTGACCTCCTTCGACGCCAGTCTGCAGGTGCCATGGCGACTGGCCGACAGGCGTGGGCGCTACCAACTCTCGCTGCGCGGCCAATGGAACGGCACCCCGCTCGCCGCGCCGGACCGCTTCGCCATTGGCGGGCGCTACACCGTGCGAGGCTTCGACGGCGAGACCAGCCTGTCCGCTGACCGTGGTCTGCTGATGCGCAACGAGTTCGCCGTAGCAATAGGCGACACCGCGCACGAGGCGTACGTCGGCATCGACTATGGCCAGGTCAGCGGTCCTTCCGCTGAATGGCTGGCGGGCGATCACCTGGCGGGCGCCGTGCTTGGCATTCGCGGCGGTGCCGGTGTCCTCGCTTACGACGTCTTCGTCGGCCGCCCGATCAGCCGCCCCGCGGCCTTTCGCCCCACGCCCGTCGTGGCCGGCTTCAGCTTGAGCGCTTCGTTCTGAGGCCGGCGAACGACAGTTTTGCTGATGTATTCATGAAGCCTGGCTGAACTACCGCTGCTGCGGTATGTCGGACGCGCGCTCTTCCTGATGTCATCGCCCGAACCATGCGTGGGCACGGCGATTGACATCAGGGGGGGAGCAAGTGAAGAAGAAGCAAAAGCGCAAGCCCGCGCACGGGCTGCCCTGCGCCCTGCATTGGATCGTGGCACTGGCCTTGAGCAGCCCGCTCACCAGCCGCCAAGCCTGGTCGCAGATCATCACCGACCGCAATGCCCCCGGCCAGCTCCGCCCCACGGTGCTCTCCACCGCCAACGGCGTGCCCTTGGTCAACATCCAGACCCCCAGTGCTGGCGGCGTTTCGCTCAACCGCTACAGCCAGTTCGACATCGGCCCTCAAGGCGCCGTTCTCAACAACAGCCGCAAGGGCGCATCCACTCAGATCGGCGGCGCAGTTCCGGGCAACCCGCACCTGGCCACCGGCTCCGCCCGCGTCATCGTCAACCAGGTCAACTCCCAGCACCCCAGCCACCTCAATGGCCCCATCGAAGTCGCCGGTCAGCGCGCCGAAGTGATCGTTGCCAACCCCGCGGGCATCCGCGCCAACGGCGCCAGCTTCATCAACGCCCTGGGCGCCACGCTGACGACCGGCGTCCCGGTGATGAGCAACGGCCACCTGGACGCGTTCCGTGTCACGCAGGGCATGGTCAGCATCGAAGGCCTGGGCCTGGACCTCAGCGGCGCCGACCACGCCCGCATCCTCGCGCGGGCCATTGAAGTCAACGCCGGCCTCTGGGCCGATCACCTCACCGTGCTCACCGGCAGCAACGAAGTCAAGGCCCTGGCCTCGGGCGCCGACGCAACGGCCACCCCCATCGCCGGCACCGGGTCCGCACCGGACTTCCTGCTCGACGTGGCCGCCATCGGCGGCATGTACGCCCGCCACATCTTCCTGCGAGGCACCGACAAAGGCCTGGGCGTCAACCTGGACGGCACCCTGGCTACCCGGAAAGAGATGGAACTGCTCACCGATGGCCGCCTCGTGGTCAAGGGCAGCGTGCACAGCGACGGGCACCTGAGCGTCAAGGCCGCCGGCATCGACAACGCAGCCGGCGCCCAGATCGTGGCCCGCCAGGGCTTGTCGGTGCAAACCCCGGGCGAGCTGAACAATGCCGGCCTGGTCGACGGCGCCAACGTGAGCGTTCAGGCGGCGCTTGTTCACAACACGGGTCGCCTCTACGGCGACCAGCTCGCCATCAGCGCCGAGCGCGTGGTCAATGCCGAGAACGCCGTCATCGCCGCGCGAGGCGATCTGTCCATCCAGGCCCGGGACACGATCAGCAACCAGCGCGCAGGCCTGATCCTGAGCGCAGGCGACATGGCGCTCTCAGCCGATCGCATCGAGAACCGCTCCGCGCGCATCGAGGCCCTGGGCGATCTGGACATCGACGCCCGGGTGCTCATCAACGCCAACGATCACTTCGAGACCGAACCCGTCGCCGGCAGCCCTACCCCCTACGTGCGCCTGCGCCACGAGGGCGTGGACTACGCCAGCGACGAACTCGGCCTGAACTTCGGCTCGCTGACCGAGTACGCCGACGACCCCGGCGCGCGCGTGCTGCTGCCCAGCGAGGACTACCCCTTCGCCGACTACCCCGCCCTGGCCGCCTCGTGGGCCGTGCCGGCCAGCGGGGGCCATCGCGGCTTCCAGATCGAACTCAGCCGCCACCTGCAGGTGCTCTGCCACGACTGCAACGAGCCCACGGTCATGGTGGACACCTACGCCAGCGATCACCCCATCTGGGCCCGCCTGGGCGTCGCCCCACCCGGGCCCGCCCCCAGCTTCGCGGGCCCCGACTGCGCCGCCGAGTTCACCCACTGCACCCCCACCGAGCGGCAGGCCCACCAGGCCTGGCTGGCGCAGAGCCAGCAGTACGCCATCCACAAGAGCGAGCGCCAGGACGCCCTGGACGTCAAGATCGAGGCCTACAACGCCAGCGTGGCCGCGCGCACCCTGCGCGACTGGACGGTGATCGACGCCAGCGAGACCCGCCAGGAGCCGCGCGTGCTGCACAGCGAGCCGGGCCAGATCGCCGCTGGCGGCGATCTGCGCATTCAGGCCAGCGCGGCCATCAACGACAAGAGCCAGATCCTCGCCGGTGGCGCCCTCGGCGTGCTGGGCACCACCCTGGACAACCGCGACGCCAGCGTGCTCGCGCGCAGCGACATCAGCGGCCAGGCCGTCTACTCCTACTTCGAGGAAGACTGCTGGGCGTGCAACGACGACCGGCGCCACGAGTACGCCCCCTACAGCGGCACCCGTGAGCACGAAGTCCAGCTGAGCGTGGCCAGCGCGCGCCAGCACGCGCCCGATGCGCCCACGGCCTTGCCCGTGAACCTGCGCTCGGCGCTGTTTCAGCCCGTGGCCGACCCGGCGTCCGGCGTCCTCTTCCAGACCGACCCGCGCTTCACCGCCTCCCGGACTTGGACCGACTCGGGCGCCCAGCTCGCCCTGCTCAACCTGGACCCCAACACCCTCCAGAAACGCCTGGGCGACGGCTTCCTCGAACAGCGCCTCGTGCGCGAGCAGATCGCCCAGCTCACTGGTCAGCGCTTCCTGGGCGACCACACGGACGACGACGCCCAGTACCTGGCCCTGCTGCAGGCCGGCGCCACCTTCGCCCAGGCCCACCCACTCAGGCCGGGCATCACCCTCACGGCCGAGCAGGTGGCCGCTCTCACCAGCGACATCGTCTGGCTCGAGGCGCAGGCGCTCACCCTGCCCGACGGACGAACCGTGACCGCGCTCGTGCCCCGGGTCTACCTGATGCCCAGAGAAGGCGAGCTGGCGCCCGATGGCTCCCTGATCGCCGGCCGGCAAGTCCATCTCGACCTCAGCGGCGACTTCCTCAATGGCGGCAGCGTCGCCGGGCGAGAGCTGGTGCTCATCGATGCCAACGGCATCCGCAGCAGCGGGCGCATCGGCAGCGAAGGCACCACGGCGCTCAAGGCCCGGCAGGACATCGACGTGCGAGGCGGGGAAGTGGCCGCGCGCGACGCCCTGTTGCTGGACGCCGGGCGCGACATCGTCGTGGCCAGCACCACCCGCAGCACCACCACCGCGGCAGGCGACAGCACTTATGAGCGCACCGTGCTTGATCGCAAGGCCCGCCTGGTGGTCACCGGCGAGGCCGGCGTATTGATCGCCCAGGCCGCTCAGGACATGAGCCTGCAGGCGGCCGAGGTGGTGAACCAGGGCAGCGGCCCCAGCGTCCTCGTCGCCGGCCGCGACCTGCTGCTGCCCACGGTGAGCACCGGGGCCACGGACGACATCCACTGGAGCGCCGACCACCGCCAAAGGAGCGAGCGGCGCGAGGACAAGGGCACCACGATCCAGGCCCATGGCGACCTGACGATGCTGGCCGGGCGCCACCTGCTCGGGCGCGCCGTGGACATCGACGCCCAGGGCGACGTCGACGCGCGCGCCGCCGCCGCCCTGCTGCTCGAAGCCGGCGAGCGCCGCCTGAGCGTGGACGAGCACCACCGCGTGCGCCACGGCGACAGCTTCAAGCGCAAGACCGTCACCGAAGACCTCACCCTGCGCCAGAGCCAGGCGATCCCCAGCGAACTGGGCGGACGCAACGTGAGCCTGCTCGGTGGCGCGGGCGTCTACACCGAAGGCACGCGCATTCGCGCCGAAGAGAACGTGGACATCGACGGGGCCGGCACCACCGTGCTGGGCGCCGCGCAGGACCAGCGCGTCAGCGAGCGCCACATCGAGGTCGAACGTCGCCTGGGCGGCCTCAATGGCGACGCCCACCGCAGCGACACCGAGATCGACGCCCTGCACGCCCGAAGCCGCGCGCACGGCACCGACATCCGTGCCGGCGGCGAGATCCGCGTGGGCGTGGGCGAGCGCACCGAGCTGCAGGGCGCGCGGCTGCAGGCCGAGGCCATCCGCTTCGAGCGCAGCGCCCTGGCCGAGGACGCACCAGAGGACGCCCAGTCCGCACCCGGCGAGCTGATCCTGGGCGCCACCGTGGACCGCGACCTCGCCAGCGTGGAGCGCCACAACGAGAGCGACCGCGTCTGGCAGCGGATGCGCAGCCAGGGCCACGAGCACGAGACGCTCAACGCCACCGAGCTGCACGGCAAGCTGAGCATCGACGAGACGCTGCGTGTCGGGGTGGATGTGGGGGTGGATCGCCCGGGCGATGACCTTCAGCGAAAGATCCGGCAACTGTCCACCCAGCCCGGCCTGCAGTACCTGGCCGAGCTGAGCCAGCGCCCCGAGGTCGACTGGCGCGCCATCGAACTGGCACGGCGCGAATGGGACCACGAGGCCCAGGGGCTCACCGGCGTGGGCGCGGCCTTGCTCATGGCGGTCGTGGCGTACTTCACCATGGGCATGGGCACCGATCTGGCCATTGCCGCCGCCGGCGGCACCAGCAGCGCCACCGCCGCAGCCCTCACCACCACCACGGCCACGGGCGCCACCGCCTACACGGCGGCGGGCGCGGCCATCAACGCCGGCTTCACCACCCTGGCCGGCTCGGCCGCCGTGAGCTTCGTCAACAACGGCGGCGACCTCAGCGCCGTCTTCAAGGACCTGGGCTCCAGCGACACCGTCAAGCAGGTGCTCGTGGGCATGGTGGGCGCCGGGCTGGTGCAGGGCCTGAGCGACAACCTGCAGTTCTCCGGCAAGGCCCTCAAGGACATCGGCCTGAACGACGGCATGGGCGCCTACTTCGGCAAGCAGTTCATCGAACACGCGGGCCGCGCCAGCGCCAACGCCCTGCTGCTGGGCACGCCGCTGGACAAGGCGCTCGAAGGCGCGCTGGTGAGCAGCCTGCTGAGCACGGGCACGGCCTTCGGGGCGGACGCCATCGGCGACCTGGGCGTGCCCGATGGCAACGGCGGCGTCACGCTCAACGCGGCGGGGCGGCACCTGCTGCACGCGCTGCTGGGGTGTGCCTCAGGCGCGGTGCAGGCAGGCCGTGAAGGCTGCGCGGCCGGCGGCGCGGGCGCGCTGCTCGGTGAACTCGCCGCGGGCTGGTTCAACCCGGACGGC